>Ga0115013_10000246_pt1 | contig 34873 bp, 35 predicted proteins | sample SouAtlMetagenome_2_FD_88686 | JGI IMG/M metagenome (GOLD analysis project Ga0115013, IMG submission 88686) | Marine eukaryotic phytoplankton communities from Atlantic Ocean - South Atlantic ANT15 Metagenome | ecosystem: Environmental > Aquatic > Marine > Oceanic | place: South Atlantic Ocean...
TCTTAACACCAATAAGTACGAAGTCCAAAGAACTGAACAAATTAATACTAGCTTGATTATTGGCAGAAATATTACAATATAACTGATTGAGTTGTAATTTAAAAAAGGCGTATTCTATGATAAGCATTAGAGCTTCCTTGGCGTAACCTTGTCTTCTATTGGACTCTTGCACTATCCAAATTCCTAAACCAGCTCGGGCATGCATAGGCTCATAATCAAATAAATCAATCGTTCCTATAGCAACTCCTTCCCTTTCAATCATTAAACGCAACTGCTTAACCGTAAAAATATCTTGATGAGCATTTTCTAAATAACGTTTTAAAAGATGCCTTGAAAAGGGCTTATAAGTTTGGCTTATCTTCCATATACTAGAGTCGTTTTCCCATTTGTAAAACAAATCCAAATCCTCTGGCTCTAGAGCCCTTAACCTTATATTTTCGCCTACTAACATTTTATTTCACCTTTGAATACACAATTGTAAGGACCTACTAAATCTATGCTATGATAATGGTCTTTTTTCTCAAAATTTACTTTTAAATCACCGCCCAAAGCTATCACTTCTATCGAGTTATTAGAAATCAACATGGCTTCATATGCCGATAGTACAGAAGCAACGACACCAGTACCACAAGCCAAGGTTTCATCTTCAACTCCTCTTTCATAAGTTCTAATATAAAGTTTCTGATCTTTTATCTGAACAAAATTGACATTAGTACCACCATTTTTAAATCGTTCATTGTAACGTATTTTCTGACCTTCTTCAAATACATTTATAGATTCTATATCTTTAACGAATTTGACATAATGTGGAGAACCGGTTTCTAAAAAAAAGTAATCCTCACCACTTTCTATTTCTTCTACATTTTGCATTCTTAAAGAAACGTTAGAGTTAGTCCAATTAGCCAAATGAGGACCATCGCAAGCCAAAAAATGACATTCTTTTTCGAAAATATTCAGTTGTTTAGCAAAGTCAACGACACATCTACCTCCATTGCCACACATAGAGCCCAAATGACCATCGGCATTGTAATACACCATCTCAAAGTCATAATTTGTGACATCCTGCAATAAAATAAGTCCATCAGCACCAATACCCAACTTTCTATCGCACAAGCTTTTTATAAGTTTATGATTAAAATGGTCAAAAAATAAGCTTCTATTATCGATGATTATGAAATCATTACCCGCACCTTGATATTTATGAAATTGGATATTCATGCCTCAAATTTACGTAATACAATCGTATTTTGTGCACTTTTCATTTTTGTAAAATTTTATTGGCTGTGAATATCAAATCTGTAAATTTGCCGAAACTAACTAACATTACTTACACCTCAATATGAAAACTGAGAATTACGATAACGAACTATCACTTTGGATAGAAAAAGAAAAGACTTTATCAGAGCTATCTAATGTAGTGAGCCGTTTGATTCTAGAACATGCTACAGAATTAGTCATGTTCAGAAATAGAATGACACACATCACCAAAAGTGAAATCTTAAACCTCCATGATTATGCTGCTAATTTTGTGAAGCAGGATATTAGCGTTCATCAAACCCTACCTCTAGCCAAAGCCATACTTGAGTTGGGTATTAAAAATGCTAAGATAGATTTAGGAAAGTTAGCTTATGAATGGAATAAAGAAGGTTCCTCAAACGATAAAATTAATGACTTCGTTAAGAATAAATTGTCAGCATTCATTAAGGATGAAAATAACTTAGCACCAAAAGATGTTATTCTTTATGGTTTTGGTCGTATTGGTAGATTGGTTGCTAGAGAGTTGTTTTTACAAGATAATGCTGGTGGTCAATTGAGATTAAGAGCAATTGTCACTCGTAGCAATTCTGAAAAAGATATTTCTAAAAGAGCTTCTTTACTTCGTACGGATTCTGTTCACGGTGTTTTTACTGGAACAGTCAAAGAAGATTTTGAAAACAAAGCTCTCATAATTAACGGACGTACTGTAAATATGATAGCTGCAAAAAGCCCAGACACCATAGACTATACTGACTATGGCATTCAAGATGCTTTAGTGATAGATAATACGGGTGTATTTAGAAATAAAGAGGCTTTAAGTTTACATCTCAAATCTAAAGGTGTCGCTAAAGTATTATTGACTGCTCCAGGAAAAGGTGTTCCAAATATTGTTTTTGGAGTTAATCATAAAGTAGATGTTGACAATACTTTTATATTTTCAGCAGCCTCATGTACAACTAATGCCATCACTCCTATCTTGGAGGTTGTAGAAAAGCAATTGGGTGTAGTAAAAGGTCACCTTGAAACTATTCACGCCTATACCAACGACCAAAACTTAGTCGATAATATGCACAGTAAGTATCGTCGTGGACGTGCTGCTGCTTTAAATATGGTAATTACTGAAACTGGCGCAGGTAAAGCTGTCACAAAAGCTATTCCTTCTCTAGATGGTAAACTCACCTCTAGTGCTATTCGTGTACCAACACCAAATGGTTCCTTAGCTATTCTCAATTTAACTGTAGAAAAGGAAACGAACTTAGAAGACATTAATAATTTAATTCACGATGCTGCATTTGACTCTGAATTGGTAGAACAAATTCGATTTTCAGTAAATAACGAACTCGTGTCGTCTGATATCGTTGGCGATAGTTGCCCTTCTATTTATGACAGTCCAGCAACACAAGTTTCCAATGATGGTAAATCTATTGTGCTATATATTTGGTACGATAACGAATATGGCTACACTCGTCAAGTGCTAAGACTAGCCAAGCATATTGCTAAAGTGCGAAGAAACTGTTACTACTAAACAATGTTATCCAATATTAACCTCAATCAAAGTGCTTTTATCCTATACAAATGGTTTAACTCTTTGTTTTTGGGCGTTTCTATTGGTAGTGTATTTACTATTTATGAACCTCTAGAACCATCGGTTTATTCATTAGGCGGGATTGCTTTGGCAGCGGCTATGATAATCGTTGCAAAATTTTATCATAAAATCTTAAATGCATATTACTTTTTTAGACTTTCGTTAGCTGTAGAGCTAATCGTAATGCTTATGCTGATAGCCTTTCTAATTTTTTCATACAGTTATCAAACAGCACTTTTAATATACATCGGATATCAGATAACCTTTGTCTTTGGCTCCTATTTAGTAAGAGCAGAAACTTTGGTATTAAATGAAGACCATATTCTTACCAAAATAGATATAGCCAAACAAATAGGCTATTTAGTTGGTATGGCTGTCTCCTATGCTTTTTATAAAGGAGTAGAATATTTTGAACTACTTTCTGACAAACAAGAGCAAGTCTATTACATTCACTTTCTTTTAGTTGCTATCGAGCTAATCGTTATTACTTTACTCTGGAAAGCCTTTAATGATCAAAGCTAAATGAGTTTTCATTTCAAATACTTTAGTATTAAGCAAGAGCAATCGGCTATGAAAGTAGGTACAGATGGTGTATTACTTGGTGCCTGGACAATGCCTTCCTCTTATCCACATCAAATACTAGATATCGGAACTGGCACAGGTCTTGTGGCAATTATGTTAGCACAACGCTTTACAAGAAGTCAAATACACGCTATTGATATTGACCAGGCAAGTGCTGAGGAAGCTCAATTTAACGCTCAATCCTCGCCTTGGTCAGAACGATTAAACATTGCTCATTGTGCCTTACAAGATTATAATCCTTCTAATAAATATGACTTAATTGTCAGTAATCCACCCTATTTTAGAAATACAACTCAATATCAAGACCAAGCACGAGCAAACGCTAGAAATAACGATAGCTTGAATCTTGAATATTTGGTCGAGAAAAGCTATGAATTACTCAATGAAAATGGTGAATTAACCTTTATAGTGCCCTCAAATGAATTTGAAACTATCCAATCATTAGCTGAAAAATTCAACTTTTATATTAGTAAATTGTGCTGGATAAAAGGCAACCATCAAAGCCTAATAAAACGACTGCTGATTTCCATAAGTAAGCGCAAAGATATTCTTGAAGAAAATAGTTTAACGATTGAGAATAGTAGACATAACTATACAGAAGAATATAGAGATTTATGTAAAGATTTTTACCTTAAACTATAAATTCCTCTTCGATAAAATCAATATCAAACTCTTTTAACCTCTCGAGTATAGGAAGATATATTTCTTTGTCTGTAGGGATTCTTACACCTGTTAGTGTAATCTCGCCATTTAGGATAAGTTCAGTTGCAATAGCTACAGGTAAACCTACAGTCATACTCATAGCCGTATGAACTTGATCTTTACCCCTAAGTACTAAAGAAGATTTTAAATGGTAATTGGTGTTTTTTAAATTATAATCAAATAAGTGTTGCATTACAATCATATCTTTATCTTCAGATTGTAAAGCCCATTTCTGCTCTAATAAATGCTGTAAAACTTGTGCAGGACTACCCTCATCTAAGCCAATCTTAGTTTCTTCAAACAACCCAAGCCAAGCTATTTTTTGCATAATGGCATCGTCAACAGATAAGTAGTCTTGTAATTTATCTTCAACAGACTTTTCCTTATCATAGACTAAAAAAGAATTGGTGAAATCACGCCAAGTCATTTCAGAAAGATTGGATATTGTAAAAGAGTCATCCGTCATACCCATACGGACAAATACGTCCCAAGCCTCAGAAAAACCTGGTCTTCGTAGAGTACCCCTAAACATTGTTGGTATATTTTCTAGACCATATATTTCTCTGTATGATAAAGAATCTCTATTAGCATAGCCCTCAAACTGCCCTTCATCCAAAACTTCGATTAATTCTGTTCTTCTGAATAGCTTATTGTAGGCTATGAATTTTGGCTGGTTGTTACGTATAAATTGTGCCGTACCTTGTCCTGCTAAGACTACATTTCTAGGATTCCAAGTGAATTTATAATTCCATGGATTGTTATCGTACTCTGGTGCTACTAAACCACCACAAAAAGATTTAAAAAGTGTAATCTCTCCACCCTTAGCTTGAATTTCGTCAATAATTTTCTTTGCTGACAAATGATCTATACCTGGATCTAAACCTATTTCATTTAGCAATAAAACACCTTTTTCTTCTGCTTTTTCATTCAAGGCTTTTATCTCATTAGAAACATAAGATGCTGTAATCATATTTACACCCTGAATAACACAGTCTTCCGCCAATAATACGTGCATACTAGCTGGTAGCATAGACACCACAATATCAGCGTCTCGAATAGCGTCATTACGTTGTTCTACATCAAAGACATCAAACTCTAAAGCAATGCCATTAGGGTGGTCATTTACTTTTTGTAAAGCAAGATTATAATCGTAATCTACTAACGTTACTTGCCAATTGTTTTTATCAGACTTATCTAGTAAATAATCTATTAAAGAAGTTGCAGATAAACCTGCACCAACAACTAATATTCGTTTCATATCTTTATTAAATGAGTGGCTAATATATGTAAATTAGCAACAAAATTTATTCTATGAACAATAAGCTTATTAGCATAGCAGGAATATTAGCATTTTTGGCGGTTGCACTTGGAGCATTTGGTGCTCATACCCTTAATGAATTGTTAACAACCGAAAAGCTAAATAGTTTTGAAACTGGCGTGAGGTATCAATTTTACCATTCAATAGCTCTACTAATTATTGGTCTAAATGCCAACAAACTAAATGCTACTGCCCTAATTGGAAAATTCATGCTTATTGGAATTGTGTTCTTTTCATTTTCTATATACTTATTGTCCTTACAAGAACTAATTGGAATTAACTTATCAATACTAGGCCCAATAACTCCTATCGGAGGACTTTTACTAATGATTTCATGGCTCATTTTAGTTTTTAAAAATTATAAGAAAACACAACTTTAATTTCTTAAAAGACGTTTTTGAAGAATTAATTTACAGACTAAAGAGCTATTTTTTTTTAAAAAGCCCAAAAAACTGCTTGTTTTTCTAAAAATTTGAAGTTTAGCATTCAGCATTTTTAACATCGCTCTAATCTAACTTAGTGTTTTATATACACACTTTTTAAATTTCAATTTTTAGGATTCTTATCTGAAAAACACCAATATTTTTTTGGTCAATAGATATAAATTTTAATCTTTGTCAGCCAACTAAAAGAGTTTAACTATGAAAAATGTGAGCATCAAATCCTTAGAAGATTTGAGAATTACTGAAGTTAATGCCAATTGGAACCTTTCACCTGAAAAACTTACTAAAATATCGCTTTCTAAGAATTACGCCATTATGGCGAATTCTGGTGCTATTTCTATCAATACTGGAGAGTTTACTGGACGTTCACCTAAAGATAGGTTTGTAGTCAAAGACAGTACTACAGAAAATACTGTTTGGTGGGGCGATATCAATATTCCTTTTAGTCCTGAAAAATACAACACTCTTTATAATAAAGTAACAGAATACCTCAAAGGTAAAGATGTATATGTCAGAGATGTTTATGCTTGTGCTGATGAAAATTTTCGTCTTAATATTAGAGTAATCAACGAATACCCTTGGTCTAACCTTTTTGCCTACAATATGTTCCTACGACCAACTGAAGAAGAACTAAACAACTTCACTCCTGATTGGTCGATTATTAATGTGCCAAATTTTATGGCTGATGCTGAAATTGATGGTACAAGACAACAAAACTTTGCCATCATAAACTTCACAGATAAAAATATTTTAATCGGCGGAACTGGTTATACAGGGGAAATAAAAAAAGGTATTTTTTCAGTTTTAAATTTCATTCTTCCACATGAGAAAAATGTACTTTCAATGCACTGTTCAGCCAATGTCGGTGCTAAAGGAGATACTGCAGTATTTTTTGGGCTTTCTGGAACGGGAAAGACCACCCTATCTGCTGACCCTAATAGAAAATTAATTGGTGATGACGAACACGGTTGGAGCGAGAATAGTGTGTTTAATTTTGAGGGTGGTTGTTATGCTAAGTGTATTGATTTAACTGCCGAAAAGGAACCCGATATTTTTGCAGCAATTAGAAAAGGTGCTTTACTAGAGAATGTAATCTTTAAAGACGGTACTAAAGATGTTGATTTTGAAGACAGTAGTATTACTGAAAACACGAGAGTCAGCTATCCTATTAACCATATCCAAAATATTGCTAAACCATCTATGGCAAGTGCGCCTAAAAATATTTTCTTTTTGACTTGCGATGCTTTTGGTGTATTGCCTCCTATATCTAAACTAAGTACTGGACAAGCTATGTATCATTTTATTTCTGGATATACAGCCAAAGTTGCTGGTACTGAAGAAGGTATTACAGAACCTAGTACTACTTTTTCGGCTTGTTTTGGAGAACCTTTCTTGCCATTACACCCTACTCGATATGCCGAGCTATTAGGCCAAAAAATGGAAAGTAGTCAAGTTAATGTTTGGCTAGTCAATACCGGTTGGTCTGGAGGACCTTATGGAGTCGGCTCACGATTGAGTTTAAAATATACGCGTTCTTTGATAACTGCAGCTTTAGAAGGGAAATTAGAAAATGTAGAATATAAAAATCATGAGATTTTTGGTTTGGCTATGCCAACCAAATGCTATGATGTCCCCTCAGAAATTTTAAGCCCAAGAAATACATGGGAAGATAAATCGGCTTATGATTTAAAAGCTAATGAATTGGCTCAAGCTTTTAATAATAACTTTAATAAGTATTCGGATTTTGCTAATCAAGAAATGTTAGATAGCGCACCTAAGTTAAAAGTCCTTTCGTAAAAAGTAAATCAAAAAAAAACCATTCTTAAAGAATGGTTTTTTTGTGTCTATACCCTTGTTTATTTAGAAAACTTAGAGTATTTGTTTTTAAACTTATCAATACGACCTGCAGTATCGACTAATTTCATTTTTCCAGTGTAATAAGGATGTGAATCAGAAGAAATCTCCATTTTAATAAGAGGATATTCATTGCCGTCTTCCCATTTGATAGTATCTTTTGTATTAGCAGTTGATTTTGTTAATACAGTAAAACCTGTTGAGATGTCTTGCATCACTACATGTCTATAATTTTCTGGGTGTATGCCTTTTTTCATTATTAGAATAATTTGGAGTGCAAATATAAACACTTATCACAAACTAGCAAACCCTCTTAAATTAAATTTACCATACTATAATTGAGGGACTAACGTTTATGTTATATTTGCAATCATTCTATGGTAATAAGAAATTTTTTCATTGTAATTCTAGTCTGCTTAGCGTTTAGTTCTTGCAGAAAAGACTTTTTCGCAGAAAGTGGTCCTGGTCAGCTTTCGTTTTCTAATGATTCTATATTATTCGATACGGTCTTCACGACAATTGGCAGTGCTACTAAAAAGTTTGTGGTTTATAATAACAATAACAACCCCGTAACTATAGAAACTATTCGATTATTACAAGATAATCCATCTGATGTTTACAGGATAAATGTTGATGGTATGCCCATTGAACAAAGTCAAAATATCAAGCTTGCCCATAATGATAGTCTTTTCATATTTATTGAAGTAACCATAAATCCAAACAATCAAAAAACTCCTTTCTTAGTCAATAATCAGTTAGAGTTTACTACAAACGGAAAAACACAACTTATTGATTTGGTAGCCTTTGGCCAAAATGCTAATTTCTATATACCATCTGATAATTTATTCATTACTGATAAGGACACCATAAATTTTAGATATTACTCCATATCACAAAATACCACATGGACTAAGGAGAAACCCCACGTCATTTACGGCTATGTTATAGTGGAACCTAAAGCAACACTAACCATAGAAGAAGGTGCGCAAATCTACTGTCATGCTAACTCTGGGCTTTTTATTGGTAATCCTATTTTAGGATCAAATAACGATGGAGGTACCTTAAATGTCAATGGTAGCTTGGGTAATGAAGTTGTTTTTCAAGGTGATAGATTGGAAGATTGGTATCAAAATGCACCAGGGCAATGGAGTCAAATATGGCTATGTGCTGGAAGTAAAAACAGCACTATAAACTATGCCATTATCAGAAACGGCACAGTCGGTATTAAAGCAGATACATTAGGTAACTCTAGCGAGCCCACTTTAAAAGTCAATAACACTATCATAGAAAACATGAGTGACATCGGTCTTTTTGCTCAAGGTAGTTATGTTACTGGCTACAACAACCTCATTAGAAATTGTGGTCGTTACAATCTAGTACTAAATATTGGAGGACGCTATCAGTTTGACCACTGCACCTTTTCCAATTATTACAATTATAGTAGCAGAAATACCCCTAATTTACTGATAAATAACTATTACGAAGACGTCAATGAAAACATTCAATTGAGACCATTGACTAAGGCTCATTTTACCAATTGTATCATTGACGGAAGTGCTGCCCACGAAATAGAATTGCAAAATAATTCTAATAGTGAGTTCAACTATATTTTTGACCATTGTTTAATCAAACTTCATCCAGACTCATCGATTAGTAATTTGAACCAGACAAACAGTATTAAAGTAAATAGTAGTTCTTCTATTTTTATTAATTCACAAGAACAAGACTTTCAACTTAGCGATAACTCTATAGCAATTGATGCTGGTAAAGCCTCACTTATGAATAATGCTTTATCCTTAGATATTTTGGGAAATAGCAGAGATGGAAACCCAGATATTGGGGCGTACGAGAAAGTAGACTAAATGGCCTCTAGAAAACGGAGCGAATCAATACCATCGGCATAATCCTCTAAATCAGGTTGTTGCGCCTTGCCAAAAGAAATGTAATCCTTACCTACAATACATTGTATGTCTTCTTTCAATTCGTCTAGTTGAAGTGCTAAAGATTCTTTTTCATCGTAGTATTCGTAATTCAAAACAGCCACAGGAGAATGTAAGGCTTTGTCCTCCTTGAGAATAAGGAAGCCATTTTCTAAAATATTATGTTTTCCCATCATGTATATAGCTCTATAATAATCGTAGTTATTTGCATATTTATTATTCAAAATAACATCTTGGTATTCAAAAAAGACTTCAAATAAGAGGTTTAAATCATAATTTTTAGGAACATAAAGTTTGGTTACATTTCTACAACCTAAGCCATAGTATAAGAAGATATCATTAGCTAAAGCTTTTCTTTCATCTAAACTCTCCTCTCCTGTTATAATTGCTACTGATGTGCGACTCTTTCTTAATAAAGTAGGGTAATCTTTAAAGTAATATTCAAAATGCTTAAAGGATTCATTACTACCTGTAGCTATAACAGCATCGAAATTTTCAACTTTTTCTACTAACTTAATATCACCTTTAAAACGTGGCTCAATTTTTATCAACTCTTCAATGATTGGTAAAAACAAACGGTTGTCTTTAGATGATAGTTTAATAACAGCCCTATGGCCACTCATTAAAACACATAGAAAATCATTAAAACCAACCAATGGAATATTACCTGCCATAATAATAGAAACGTTCTTTTTTTCCTCAACAGGAATTGAGTATGAAGATAACCATGAGGATAGCTTATCAGAACTCAAATTATTACAAATAGCTGATATAGAAGATTTTATATTATTCGATGTAAACCAACCATTATAAGAATATGAAGATTGTATGATAGTTTCTAAAGGATGATTTGAATTAGAATTTTCATCACAAAAATCCATTAAAAAATCACCTAATTTTTCAAAAGCCTTAATTCTATCTTCTATTATCATTTCTTAGTATATTTGTACCGCAAAATAAAACTATTAACCTTTTTTAGTTAAAAAAATGGCAATTAAAATTTCTGATGAATGCATAAATTGCGGTGCTTGTGAGCCTGAATGTCCAAACAATGCTATCTATGAAGGTGGTATGGAATGGCATTTCTCTGATGGCACTTCCCTTACTGGTACCATAACTCCTAATAGTGGTGGTGATTACGATGCTGATGCTTCACAAGAACCTGTCGATTATGACGTTTATTATATAGTTACTGACAAATGTACTGAGTGCAAAGGTTTTCACGATGAGCCTCAATGTGCTGCTGTTTGTCCAGTAGATTGCTGTATTCCTGACGAGGATAATGTTGAGACAGAAGATTTACTGTTATTTAAAAAAGACTTTTTACATTCTTAGATGAAAAACCGATTGTTGAATAAAGCCATTTTTATACAATCGATTTTTATTTTGCTTTCTTTTTCAGTTTCAGCCCAAAAAACAGATTTTACATACTATGAATCTGAAATTCAAAAAATTGCACCCCTTTTACAAAACGCTAAAAGCGATGAAGAAAAGTTAAAAGCTAATGCTGATTTCATTGAGCTTTGGGATTTAGTTCTTGACGATCCTAAATCCATGAAGTATGATTTCAAAATGTTAACGACCTTTCCTATTCTTACTTCAAAAAACAAGAAATTAAGGATAATAAACTGGTATGTCCCACTATCCAATAACATCAACAAATACTTTGCTATTGTTCAGTATTACAACAACAGAAAAGAATACAAAGTAGAATATCTAAAACCACTAGAAGGAGAAGTTAAATCTGCTAATTCACTAAAACTCAACAATAGTCAATGGATTGGTGCTTTGTATTACAGTCTAACACCATTTAAAAGAGGTAAAAAAGACTATTACCTATTACTAGGCTGGGATGGTAACGATGAAAGAAGTAATAGGAAAATTATGGATGTCCTTTCTATATCAAAATCCTTGACCTTTGGTGCTCCTATTTTTCGCTACAAAAAAGAACGTTTACATAGGTATATATTAGAATATAAAGAAGACGCTGCTATTTCTGTACAATTCAATAAGGATATAGAAAGTATAGTTTTTCCAAACCTCTCCCCCATTAACGAGGATTTGACTGGACTATACGACTTCTACATCCCTGACGGTAGTATAAACGCTTTCGAATTGAAAAACGGCACCTTTAAGTTCAAAGAAGATATTCAAAATCCTCAAAAAGTTAATATTCCAAACATCAAAAAAATTGATAGTGGTTTGTTTCCTAAATAAAAAGAAAACTGCATTTTTGCATACGTAATATTTCAAATATGAAAAAGCATAATTTTAGTGCAGGACCTTGCATATTACCCCAACAAGTTTTTAAAGAAGCATCATCTTCCATTTTAAACTTTAATAATTTAGACCTTTCCTTGATAGAGATATCTCATAGAAGTGCTGATTTTGTTGCTGTTATGGAAGAGGCTGTACAACTCGTTAAAGAGCTTTTAGAAGTACCTTCAGGCTATTCTGTCTTATTCTTGCAAGGTGGAGCTAGTATGGAATTTTTGATGGTAGCCAACAATCTAATGAAGGTTCGTGGTAAGGCTGGCTATTTAGATACAGGATCTTGGTCATCAAAAGCAATCAAAGAAGCTAAATTATTCGGTGATACTCAAATATTGGCTAGTTCCAAAGACAAGAATTATAGCTACATCCCTAAAGATTATCCCATACCTTCTGATTTAGATTATTTTCACTGCACTTCAAACAACACTATTTTTGGAACACAGATAAAAGCGTTTCCAATAACAGATGTGATTACCGTCTGTGATATGTCATCAGATATATTTAGTAAGAAAATTGATGTTTCAAAATTTGACTTAATCTATGCTGGAGCACAGAAAAATTTGGGTCCTGCAGGAACCACTTTAGTTATTGTAAAAGATGAAATATTAGGACATACTGGCAGAGAAATACCTGCTATGCTAGATTATAAAATACACATAACTAAGGATAGTATGTTCAACACACCTCCAGTATTCCCTATTTATGTAAGTATGCTTACAATGCGATGGTTGAAAGAAAATGGCGGAGTAAGTTGGATAGAAAAAGTAAATCAGCAAAAAGCAGATTTACTTTACCAAACTATTGACCACAGTTCAATCTTTGAAGGAAGTGCTAATATAGAAGATCGTTCGACTATGAATGCTACCTTCCTACTAACAAATACAGAACTTGAAGAAGAATTTAATAAGATGTGTGCTAATGGTGGTATTAATGGACTTAAAGGTCACCGTTCTGTAGGCGGTTACAGAGCATCTATGTATAATGCTATGCCACTAGAGAGTGTCCAAGTTTTAGTAGAAATAATGAACGAATTAGAAAGAAAAGGATAATGACAAAAGTACTTGCCAACGATGGCATCTCACAACTAGGAATTGACACTTTAGAATCTGCTGGTTTTGAAGTAATAACTCAAAAAGTAGCTCAAGAGCAATTGGCTAATGTGATTAATGAAAAGAATATTAGTGTTTTATTAGTAAGATCAGCTACTACTGCTAGAAAAGAACTTATTGACGCTTGTCCAAACTTAAAAATGATTGGTCGTGGTGGTGTTGGAATGGATAACATTGATGTAGATTATGCTAAAAGCAAAGGCTTAGAGGTGGTTAATACTCCAGCAGCATCTTCTGAGTCAGTAGCTGAATTGGTATTCTCTCATCTATTTAATATGGTGCGTTTTGTATACGATTCAAACCGTCAAATGCCATTAGAAGGAGATTCTAAATTTAAAGAATTGAAAAAGACCTATGCTAAAGGCACAGAGTTGAAAGGAAAGACATTAGGGATTATTGGCTTTGGAAGAATTGGTCAAGAAGTGGCGAAAAGAGCTATTGGACTAGGCATGAAAGTTATTACTAATGATAAATTCATCAAAAATGCTACTGTTGAGTTAAATTTCTTTGATGGACAAACAGCCAATTTTGATATAAAAACGGTTTCCTTTGATGATGTTCTCAAAGAAAGTGATTATATCACCATTCATATTCCTAAACTTTCTGATAAAGCTATAATTGGCGAGGAAGAAATAGAAATGATGAAAGATGGTGTAGGTATTGTTAATGCTGCTAGAGGTGGCGTTATAGATGAAGATGCTTTAATGAATGCCTTAGATAGTGGAAAAATATCATCGGCAGGTCTGGATGTGTTTGAAAATGAGCCTAAACCTCAAATAAAATTATTAATGCAGTCCAATGTTTCTTTAACACCTCATATTGGTGCAGCAACCAATGAAGCTCAAGATAGAATAGGTAAAGAGTTAGCCGATAAGATTATATCTTATTTTAACTAATTTGCCATACCTTAAAAGCCTTTAAAATTGTATTACTATGGCAAAAATAGTCCCTTTTCGTGCAATACGTCCTAGTCGAGATAAAGTATCTCTAGTAGCTAGTCGGTCCTATCTTAGCTACTCTAAAGAAATACTCCTTGAAAAACTTGAAAACAACCCTTATACCTTTCTTCATATCATAAACCCAGATTATTCAGCTGGATATGAGGTAAAGAGCTATGACGAAAAATTTAAACTTGTCAAAGAGAAATTCAATAGTTTTATAAAAAAAGGAATATTCCAAAAGGATAATTCTGATAGTTTCTACATCTACCAAAAAAATAATGAAGATGGAAATTCATTTATTGGAATAATGGGTGCAGCCTCTGTAAAAGACTATCAAAATGATAATATTAAAATTCACGAGCAAACCATACAAAAAAGAGAAGAACTGTTCAAAAATTACCTGCAAACTACAGGCTTTAATGCTGAACCCGTTCTATTAACTTATCCTAACCATCAATCAATCGATAAGATTATAAAGCGTTATGCTCAAACTAGAGCTGAATATGAATTTACGACCACTAATAAATCCCAACATAAACTTTGGTTGGTCAATGATGCAAATGATATTCAATTAATTGAACGATCTTTTAGTGAAATTGAGAATCTATATATAGCTGACGGCCATCATCGATTTGCATCTTCAAGCCTACTAGCTATAGAATCTAACAATATAAAAAACTCAAACACAAAATATTGTATGAGTTACCTTATCGCTGAAGACCAATTGCAAATAATTAGCTTTAACAGACTTCTTAAAAACTTAAACGGCCTATCTAATGAAGATTTTTTAACGCGGATTAAGGAGAAATATGAGCTTAAAGAAGTTCAAAAGGCTTTATTACCATCTCAAAAAGACGAAATCACTCTATATATTTCTAAAAAATGGTATTCTCTTATTGCCAAAGAAGAATACGTCAATAGAACACATTGTGTAGAAAAATTAGACCCAGCTATATTATCAAATAATATTTTAGCCCCTATTCTGGGTATAACAGACCCAAGAAATGACAAACGTTTGGCATTCATTGATGGCACTCATAGCTTAGAGAAAATTAAGCATAAAGTCGATTCCGAAGAATTTAAAGCCGCTTTTGTGCTAAAACCAATAAGCGTAAATCAAATTAAAGAAGTGGCCGACAAGGGTCAATCTATGCCACCTAAAAGTACTTATATTCAACCTAAACTAAGAAGTGGTATGTTAATTTATGATTTTGAGGATTAAATGAATATCAAAACTAACATATCAAACATTCTCAACGATTTAGATGAAAAGGTTCAGTTGGTAGCCGTTTCCAAAACAAAACCTACAACCTACATTCTTGAAGCATACCAAGCAGGTCAACGTGTATTTGCAGAAAATAAAGTTCAAGAATTAGTCGAAAAGTCTGCTGTTCTACCTGATGATATTCAGTGGCATATGATAGGTCATCTTCAAACCAATAAAGTAAAATACATCGCACCATTTGTTTCGCTCATTCACGCCGTAGATTCTAAAAAGTTATTAATTGAAATCGATAAGAGAGCTAAACAAAATGATAGAGTGATACAATGTTTATTACAAATTCATATTGCACAAGAATCTAGTAAGTTTGGACTGAGCGAAGATGAGGCTTTAGAATTATTAGAAATGAACCTAGCCAACGTCAGCATTGATGGAATAATGGGAATGGCAACTTTTACAGATGACAAACAACAAATAAGAAGTGAATTTAAGTCCCTAAAAAACACTTTTGAAAAAGCTAAAAGTAAATTTCATAAGTTATCTATCTTATCTATGGGAATGAGTGGCGATTATGATATTGCCATCGAAGAAGGAAGTAATATGATTAGAATAGGTTCCTCTATTTTTGGTAGCCGATAATTACTTTTTCTTGGATATTAATTCCCACATTTTGCCAACTTCTTTATTTTCAGAACCCCTGTAAACCTGACCGGTTTCTGCATCAATCAATATCCATTTAGTTGGACATTTTGTAATTACTTTAAGCTCTACAGCTTTATCTAAATCCTCAACTTCTACTTTATTTATAATTCTAGTTTTTTTTGTCATATCAATAGTATTGTGCTATTTCTATTAATTGGTCTAAAATACGATTTGTTTGTTTAGCATTATCATCAGAAATTATGGCTTTTATCTTGGAATTCATATCAGCCAATACCACATCTATTTCATTTAAAACAGATAAACCTCTAGAAGTGATAACAATTTCAATTCTTCTACGGTCTTTAGAAGACACACTTCTGTTCACTAAATCTTTAGATATTAACTTATCTACTAATCTAGATACATTAGAAGACTTATCCAACATTCGATGCTTTATATCCATTAAAGCTATAGATTCGCCTTTCTGCCCTCTTAAAATACGTAATACGTTATACTGTTGAGTTGATAAGTCATAAGGCTTAAACAAACGACTCGTTATCAAATTCAACAGATTTGCTGAATAGATAACATTTATCATCAATTTTTCTTGCTCTGAATCAAACTTTGATTGGGAAATTGATTGTTCTAAACTCATCAATACAAATATATGTATAAACATTATATGTATATACATTTAATTTTGTATATTTAGACTATGATTAAACATTACAACATTAGTAATCAAGCATATGGTGAGTTTAATGGTGGTGGCATCATAGAAAATAAACCAATTGGCTTTACTCAAGATGGTGGAAAACTTAAACCTTATTCAAATTTATTCTACTGGGCACACGCTAGTGCAAAAAAAAAATAGTGTCATAGGTTTGCATCCACATCGAGGATTTGAAATTATGTCAATAGTATTAGAGGGAAATATACAGCATTATGACACCCTACTTAAACAATGGATACCATTAGAAAAAGGCGATGTTCAATTAATTCAGTCAGGCTCAGGCATTTCTCATGCTGAGGCAATGCAAAATGAATCAGAAATATTTCAGATATGGTTTAATCCCGACTTAAGAAAAACATTAAGTCATCCAGCTAAATACCTAGATGTCAAAGGCAAAGACTTACCGCAAACAAATCATATTACCACTATAGTTGGTAAAGACTCCCCTATCCAATTAGAAAGTGAAAAGATTGAAATCACCGAAATAGCATTACAAGTCGGAAAGTTTCAAATAGATATCGAAAAAGAATTTTACTACTCCTTTTATCTTATAGAAGGTGAATTAATGATACATCAAGACAGTGTTTCTAAAGATGATTTTTTTATCGTTGAAGATGAAGAATCATTGAACTATGAAGTTTTAGTTAATGGAAGAATGCTTTGTATAAAGTCTCCAGTAACCCTTTCCTACCCTGTTTATTAAAAAAGGCCCCTTTCTGGGGTCTTTGATTTATTTACTTAAATAGTTGGAAATGTTTTGTTCCACTCTATTCAGAACATCTGAGACGTCTTCTTTTACAAATTTCTCTCCAGTAATATGCTCAAAAAGCTCAATATATCTTTCCGAAACTGATTCACAAAACTCTTTACTCATCTCAGGAATACTTTGACCATCTTTACCTTGAAAACCATTTTCTATGAGCCATTGCCTAACAAACTCTTTAGACAATTGCTTTTGTGACTTTCCTGCTTTTAGATTTTCTTCATATCCTTCAATATAAAAATAACGTGATGAATCTGGAGTGTGAATTTCATCAATAAGAGTAATCTTACCATTAGCATCTTTACCGAACTCATATTTAGTATCGACAAGAATAAGTCCTTTGTCTTCTGCTAACTCTGTTCCTCTCTGAAAAAGTTCTCTAGTATATTTCTCTAATGAGATATAATCTTCCTCTGAAACTAAACCTTGAGAAAGTATTTCTTCTCTAGAAATGTCTTCATCGTGACCTACTTCTGCTTTGGTAGTAGGTGTAATTAGCGGTTGTTCAAACTTTTGATTCTCAACCATACCATCTGGCATAGGCACACCGCATAACATGCGTTTGCCATCTCTATACTCTCTCCAAGCGTGCCCTGTAAGGTATCCTCTTATTACCATTTCTACCATAAAAGGCTCACATCTTTTACCAATAGTTACCGATGGATCTGGTGTAGATTCTTTCCAATTCTGGACAATATCAGAAGTGGCGTCTAAGAACTTAGATGCTATTTGATTTAGTACTTGACCTTTGTATGGAATTCCCTCAGGAAGAACATGGTCAAATGCCGATATTCTATCCGATGCAATCATCACTAATTGCTCATCTCCAATACTATATACGTCCCTTACTTTTCCTTTGTAAAGGTTTTTTTGGTTTGGAAAATTAAAATCCGTTTTAATAATAACATTGTTACTCATTTTTGTCTTGTTTTGATTTGTACGCTTTAATAATTTTTTTCACTAATTCATGGCGAATAACATCTTTGTCATCTAGTTTGATAACACTGATACCTTTCACGCCTTTTAGCACCTTCAAAGCCTCTAATAGACCAGAAGGTTGTTTAGATGGTAAATCTATCTGAGTTTCGTCACCTGTAATAATAAACTTAGCCGATTTACCCATTCTTGTAAGAAACATTTTCATTTGTTGAAGAGTAGAATTTTGGGCTTCATCTAATATAACGAATGCATTATCTAAAGTTCTACCTCTCATGAAAGCTAATGGCGCTATTTCTATAATTCTATGTTCTATATATTCATTTAACTTCTCTGCTGGAATCATATCCCTAAGAGCGTCATAAAGTGGCTGTAGGTATGGATCTAACTTTTCTTTTAAATCACCTGGTAAAAAACCTAAGTTCTCTCCTGCTTCTACGGCAGGTCTTGATAAAATTATTCGTCTGACCTCTTTATTTTTTAAAGCCCTAACAGCAATAGCAACAGCTGTATATGTTTTTCCTGTTCCTGCTGGTCCGACAGCAAAAAGCATATCGTTTTTTTGAGATTCTTTAACCATCTTACGTTGGTTAACAGTTCTAGCCTTAATTATTTTACCGTGAGGGCCATGAACCAAAGTATCGTTATCTCCCTCTAAAACAGCACTATCCTCCAAAATAATACGTTCTATATTGCTATGCGTAAGACGTTGATACTTACTAAAATGCTCAAGCATCAAAGTAAATTTCTGTTCAAATGCTTCAATGGATTCATCGTCACCTATAAGTTTTAGAGTATTTCCTCGAGCTACACATTTTATCTTGGGAAAGAAGTCTAAAATAAAAGACAAAGTTTTATTGTTTGTACCATAAATATCTAGAGGATTATGACCTCTTAAATCTATAATTTTTTCACCCATTTATTGTGCTCTACTATTAATTGACGAATCAGCAAAAATTATACTTACTTTTGATAGGACAAAATAACAACTTTTTAAGACATTTAATTGGATTAATTGCTACAATATTATGCCAATAATTACACTAACCACAGACTTAGGCACAGTTGACCATTACGTGAGCGCAGTTAAAGCAACTATTTTAAGGCAGTTAGACAATGCTAATATTGTAGATATTAGCCACGATATCCCCTCTTTTAATATCATGCATGCTGCATTTGTTCTTAAAAATGTTTACCAAGAATTTCCTGCTGGAAGTATACATATTATTGGTGTAAATGCTGAAACTAATGAGGATAACAGTCATCTTGCAGTTTATGCTAACGGACATTATTTTGTAGGAACTGACAATGGTATTTTCTCTTTGCTTTTAGATTTAAAACCTGATAAAATTGTTGAAATAACTACAAGTAGAGATTCAGACAATGAAAACTTTCCTGTGAAAGATGTTTTTGCCAAAGCAGCTTGTCATATTGCTAGAGGTGGTACATTAGAAATTATAGGAACTGAAATCAAACAGTTTTCTAAAGAATTTGCTAAACTAGAGGCTTTACATTATAAGAATTCTATTAGAGGCTCTATCATTCATATTGATCATTATGGCAATGCCATAACTAACATTAGCCAACGTCTTTTTAAAGATGTTGCTAAAGGTAGAACCTTTACCATAAATTTGGGTAGTAAAGAACACTACTCTTTAAACACCATCAAAAGAAAATACAATGAGGTACAAGCTGGAGACGCTGTTGCACTTTTTATATCAACAGATTTGCTTACCATATCCATTAATAACGGCTCTGCATCTTCTTTAATGGGGCTACATATTAACGATACCGTTAGAATTGAATTTAAATGATAAAGCGCATAGTAAAAATGGAGTTTGAGCAAGAGAATGTAAAAGCTTTTGTAAATATTTTTAAGACAAATAAAGATAAAATCACAACTTTTGATGGCTGCCATTCTGTTGAATTATTAAGAGATATTAACGCCCAAAATATTTTTTTTACCTATAGTATATGGGATTCAGAAAGCTCTCTTAATAAATATAGAGAGTCTAATACATTTAAAAACATTTGGTCCAAAACAAAACCACTATTTTCCCACAAAGCTAAGGCTTGGAGCCTTGAAGAGATTTAATATTTTTGTAATCAATATGTATGCACTATTTAAAAAAGAGATAAACACATTCTTCAGCCATAACTCAGGCGTTATTATTATTTTGAGTTATCTACTCACAAATGGTATTTTTTTATGGCTTTTCTCTAGTGAATTTAATATTCTCGACTCTGGATTTACACAAATGAATGGTTTATTTTCCCTTTCTCCTTTTTTGTTTTTAGTATTTATACCGGCTTTAACAATGCGCTTATTTGCTGATGAATTTAAAGAAGGAACGATTGAAGTTCTTCAAACCAAACCTATTTCTAATACCAAACTTGTTTTGTCCAAGTATTTTTCAGGATTAACTCTAGTTTTCTTAGCTATAATCCCTACCATAGTTTATTATTTTAGCTTATCTAAGCTATCTGAAACAGAAGGGAACATCGATACTGCTGCAATTATCGGCTCATACATTGGACTACTACTATTATCAAGTGTGTTTGTTGCTATAGGAGTCTATGCATCTTCTACTACCAAAAACCAAATCACATCATTCATAACAGCTATTTTTATCAGTGCATTCTTCTATATAGGTTGGGATTTAATTGCTAGTGAAATAGCTAACGGAAAAATCCAAATTGCTATTTCTTTTCTAGGAATAGATTCGCATTACAACAGTTTAAGCAGAGGTGTTATTGATAGTAGAGATATTATTTATTTTCTGAGTTTAAATATCATTTTTGTACAACTTACTAGACACTCAATCAGTAGAAAAAAATGATAGCTATTAAACAAAATAAATCTCTTTTCATTAACTTAATTGTACTTATGGCAATTAATGTTTTAGCTAGTAAGCTATACTTTAGGTTAGACCTGACTGAAGAAAAGAAATATTCATTAAACGATGCCACTAAAGAAACCTTAAACTCAATTGATGATATTGTTTATGTTAAGGTTTATTTGAATGGCGATCTACCTGCTGGATTTGTTAGGCTTAGAAACTCTTGTCAAGAGACATTAGACGAATTCAGATACCACAATACATTAATAGAATATCAGTTTATTGACCCCAATGAAGCCGATAACCCAGAAGATAGAAAGAAAATTTATAAGGAATTATCAGAAAATGGTCTAGAACCAACTAATCTTCAAATCCAAGCAAATAACAGCAATAGTGAGCAGATTATATTTCCCGGAGCTATTATCTATTACAAAGGCAGAAGTCAATCATTGAACCTCTTGCAAAATCAAATTGGCACCAATCCAGAAAATGTACTTAATAATTCTGTTGAAAGTATAGAGTATGAACTAACCAATGCTATCCACAAACTCATTTCTAACTATAAGCCAAAGATTGCATTTTTAGATGGACATAATGAATTAGATGAATTAGAAACTGCCGACATTAATCATTCTTTAGGTCTTGTAAAAGGTTCATTGTCAGAGTACTTTAGCATTGATAGAATTGACATTAAAGAGTATGAACTAGACGAGAACAACTCGCCAAGCCTTAGTAATCAAATAAAACGACTACTACAATACAAGGCTCTAATCATTGCTAAACCAACCAAAGCCTTTACTGAAGTTGATAAATTTTTGATTGATCAATACATTATGAATGGAGGAAAAACCATGTGGTTTTTGGACGGTGTGGCTATGGATATGGATAGTTTAAAGGGGAATGCGCCTTTTTCAATGGCGGTTCCTTTGGATTTAAATCTCACAGACTTACTTTTCAAATATGGTGTTAGAGTAAATTACGATTTGGTGATGGATTTTCAAGCCGACCAAATTCCCATAATTGTTGGATATCAAGGAAATGTACCACAACAACAATTACTTCCATGGTTCTACCACCCTATTATTATTCCTAAAAACAAACAATCTATTGTCAAAAACTTAGATGGAATTAAGAGTGCTTTTGTGAGTACATTAGATACTGTCAAGGCTATCAACATCAAAAAAACACCCTTATTATTCTCCTCGCCTTATTCAAAAATAGTTAGAGCTCCATATCGAGTTAGTCTGCAAATCCTTGAGCAAGAACCAAATATAGAACAGTTTAATGCTGGTGAAAAACCAATCGCATATTTGTTAGAAGGAGAATTTCAATCAGCATTTCAAAATCGTATTGCACCTAATAATGAAAGCTTAAAACCGAAACTAACAAGCCCTTCAAATAAAATGATAGTATTTGGCGATGGAGATATTTTAAAAAATCACGTTTCCTCTTCTGGAAATGCATTTCCACTAGGATACAATCAATTTAGCAAATCCCAATTTAATGGCAACAAGCAATTGATTGTTAATGCTTTGAACTATTTAATGGATAATGAAAATTTAATTAATATTAGGGCAAAAGAAGTCAACCTAAGATTATTAAATAAATCGGAAATCAAAAACAATCGATTAAAATGGCAGTTAATTAATACTTTATTGCCACTAGCTATCATCACTCTAATAATCGTTATTTTTGGTTTATTGAGAAAAAGACAATATAAATGAAAAAAATAATTTTATTAGCAATACTGATTATAGCATCACTAACTCTATTTTTTCTAAATAAGAATGATACGACCCTTAGCGAAGAATTAAGTGATTTTGCTGTTGAAGATACTGCTAGTATTCAAAAGGTATTTTTTGCTGACAAACACGGCAATTCAATAACTGTGAGTAGAGACAGTGGCACATGGCTAGTTGACAATAAATTTGAAGTTCGCCCAGAAGCGATAGAATACTTACTTAAAACTATAAAAGATATTAAAGTAAAGCACCCAGTCAGTAACAGCTTACATAATAAGGTTATTAAAAACCTTGCCAGTTCAGCCGTTAAAGTTGAAATATTTACTGATAATTTAGATATGGCACACAAAACCTATTATGTAGGTGGAGAAGCTAAGGATTTAATAGGTAGCTTTATGCTTTTAGAAAATTCAAGCCGTGCTTTTGTTGTCTACATACCTGGGTTTAACGGTTTTTTAGCTCCTAGATATACTATAGATGGTACTACTGTTGCTAGTGACTTATGGAGAAATAGAACTATTTTTTCTTATAATAGCAATGATATAAAGACAATAAGTGTTGTCAATCACGAAGATCCCAGCAAATCCTTTAAAATGCATCGTCAGGATAAGTTTTACAGCTTTACTAAGAACAACACTACCAAAATAATACCAGATAGTCAAGGTCAAGAATATTTCAATCTGTTCAAGTCCGTTAAATGCGAAGGTTTTATGAATAACTTTTCAAAAAAAGACTCTATTTTCAACAGCACACCTTTTTATACCGTTCGTATAAGCGATATAAATGGTAAAATGGATTCTATTATAGCCTATCACAAAGAACCAAAGAGAGAAGATTATATGCAGGAAAATGGTCAAAAACAAGAGTATGATGTAGATAGAATGTACGCTAAACTCAACTCTGACTTAATACTGATTCAGTTTTATGTGTTCGATAAAATACTTTTAAGAACACCTCGATTTTCTGTTGAAAAATAGTTGAAAAATATTTCATACTAACAAATGTAATTCTTATATATTTGTTTGTTAACAGATATAGAAAAAACGAATATGAAATTTATAGTTTCTAGTGCTCAATTACTAAAGCAACTCCAAATCGTTAGTGGTGTTTTAAACTCAAGTAACACTCTGCCTATTTTAGATAACTTCCTGTTTGAAATATCAGATAATACGCTTTCCATTTCTGCCTCTGACCTAGAGACAACAATGAAAACAACGATAAAAAATGCTGAAGCAGATGAAGATGGTAGCATTGCTATTCCTGCCAAACTATTATTGGATACGCTAAAAACATTTTCAGACCAACCTCTTACATTTTTAATCGACAAAGATACATACGGCATAGAAATAGGTTCTGAAAATGGTAAGTTCAAATTAGCCGGGCAAAATGGTGATGAATTTCCAAAAACACCGTCCATGGAGACCGCTACTAAAACAACTATGCCTTCAGAGGTATTAGCATCTGCTATTAATAAAACACTTTTCGCTACAGGTAACGATGAATTAAGACCTATTATGTCTGGTGTTTTTTGTGAATTAGCATCTGATGGCTGCATATTCGTTGCTACGGATGCCCACAAACTTGTTAAATACAGAAGAACTGATGCTAAAGCTGTTAGTATAGTTTCATTTATCTTACCTAAAAAGCCACTTACACTATTAAAAAATTCATTGATTAATGATAGTGAAGTGTCCATAGAATACAATGAAACCAATGCCTTTTTCGTATTTGATGATATCGAGCTAATATGCCGACTCATAGACGGAAAGTATCCTAACTACGAGGCTGTAATACCAAAAGAAAACCCTAATGTGCTAACTATTGATAGACTAGAATTTTATAATTCCATTCGTAGAGTTGCTATTTTTGCTAGTAAATCTACTCATCAAATACGTCTTAAAATTGCAGGCTCTGAGTTACACATATCATCTGAAGATTTAGATTTTTCAAACGAAGCTTTTGAAAGATTAAGCTGTAACTATACTGGTGAAGACATCGAAATTGGCTTCAATTCACGTTACTTATTGGAAATGATTAATAATCTTTCATCAGAACAAATTAACCTAGAAATGAGTGCTCCTAATCGAGCAGGGATAATAATTCCTCAAGATGGAATATCAGAAAATGAAGAAGTTTTGATGTTAGTAATGCCAGTAATGTTAAATCAATAATGCAAATAGCTTATATTAGCAAACAATTATAACAACTATAAACTACTATTATGAAAAATATACTTCTAGTCATATTAGTTATCGCTACAACTCAAGTAAATGCCCAATTTGAAAATGGAAATTGGTTTCTTGGTGCTTCAAGTAGTAATATTAATTTCAGCTCTTCTACTAACTCAGAAAACACCATTGATGTCACTTTTACGGGTTTTAGAGACACTTTAGTAAATGCTACAGACAGTTTGAACCTCGACTTTTTATTCCCCTATTCATATAAATTAGACCAGGATAAACAAAGTGAGTTTAATGTCAATCTAAAAATGGGATATTTTATTGCTAACAAGCTAATGCTCGGTGTAGGCTTTGGATATGACACTGAAACAAGTCTTTTCAAAACAAATCCTGATTCTGAGATTTCTAATGCTAGTTTAGCAGATAGTATAATAAATGTTTGGTTTACAGGTCTTCCGGATGTAACCACTAATGGTACAACTTATGCTGACCACTATTTCGAACTTTACAGCTTAGTGGCCGCATCTGTTGATAATGACTTGACATATTCTAAAACTTTAATGACGATTTCTCCTTTTGTTAGATATAACTTTCAACTAAGAAAAGGTAACTCCATCTTCCTTGATGGTTCTTACAGAATGGCTTCTGGTAAAGAAGAAGTTAAAGATGCTATCAGTTCAGTTAGCCAAACAACAGAACTAGCCTCCTCAACAATTAATTTAGGCTTAGGTTTTTCTGCCTTTTTAACTAATAAATTTAGCGTTGAACCACAATTCAATTACTATATGTACAACTCTACAGCTACTATTAAAGAAGATGCTATGCATCCAATTTTAAGTATCGCTGATATGGGAGAAAAAACCACAGAGAGAAAAACTGCAGGGTCGGGGATCAACTTTTCAGTAGGTTTATCTTTCTATTTCTAGAAAATTTTAAACATAATATTTAAAGACTTTGCAAAATGCAAAGTCTTTTTTTTTGGCATTACAATTAAGGATGAATCTAAACTATAAGCATCTATATCAATAAAATGTCTTGGTGCCTCGTCCTTTACGTTGAATTTTCGCTTATCAGCATTTACAGCCTCATCTTATAAAAAACTGAATGTGATTTAAAAAAAATGTATTTATACTCTCAGGTAGAGTGTAAACTGCCAACTTATTAATTTTATATTGAGAAAAAAAGCCTCAAGTCAACACTGTATCATTAAATAAAAAGATAGCAATGAAACTTAGTATAAGCTTTTTTATGAGTGAGAAATCAATTTGTTGTCTATTAAAATAGGAATTACTTCTGATTTATTCAATTCTAAGCAATAACGAACATCTTTTTCTATTCCTAAATGCGCTAAACGTTTTCTATGCTGAGAATCTTTTAAGAAATTAAATAAGTTGTCCTTAGCCTTATGATAGAGTATTAAACTACTTGCTGTAGAATCGTTATCGTAGTAAAACTTATCATTTTTAATCAATTCCTTGGTTAAGGCACCTGCAAATAGAGTGTCCTCTAGACAGTAGTCATTTTTCCAGCCAGCACATAAAATAATAATACCTTTATCCATTTCAACTAAAAATGAAGTCAAGGCTTTTAGGTTTAAAAATGAACCCGTCACAACAATATGATCTTGTTTAGCAATATTTATGGCTTTTGTTCCATTAGTTGTAGTCAACACCATCTTTTTACCTAGAAGAGTATGATTGGAATACTCTGTCGGAGAGTTTCCTAAATCAAAACCTCTAACAATTTTACCATTTCGCTCAGCAGCTATTACATACTCATCATTATCCTTATAATCTAAAGCTTCTTCTATTGTAGAAACAGGCATAATAGACTCAACTCCAAGCTCTAAAGCAGTACATATTGCTGAAGTAGCTCTTAACACGTCAACAACAACGACAACACTTGTTCTATCCGAATATATAGGAAAAAGAGATGGGGTTAAGCAAACTTTTATATTGTTCATAGAAACTATGATTTGTAAAACGGTAATTTAACGACTTGGGCCTTGAGTTTCTTATTTCTTATCTGAATATATAGCTTAGTATCACTTTTAGCATATTCTGAATTGACATAACCCATACCAATAGATTTTTGTAGTGATGGTGACATAGTACCTGAGGTAACAAAGCCGATTTCTTCATCCTTTTCATTTAGGATTGTATATCCATTTCTAGCAATACCTCTGTCTAGCATTTCAAAACCTACTCTTTTGCGCTGAACACCATTTTCTTTTTGTAATTGTAATTCTTTAGAATAGTTAAAGCTGTTATTAAACTTGGTAATCCATGATAATCCAGCTTCAATAGGTGATGTATTATCATTAATATCATTACCATAAAGGCAAAAACCCATTTCTAAACGTAAAGTATCTCTTGCAGCTAAACCTATTGGTTGTATGTCGTAAGATTTACCAGATTCTAAAATTGATTCCCATATCGTTTCTGCAATGTTGTTTGGAAAATATATTTCAAAGCCACCAGCACCCGTGTATCCAGTAGCAGAAATGATGACATCTTTAAATCCATAAAAATCAGCTAAAGCAAAAGTATAATACTTCATAGCTGATAAATCAAGCGAAGTGAGAGATTGAAGTGCTTGTGATGCCATAGGACCTTGCACAGCTAGTAAAGAGTAATCATCAGATAAGTTAGAGATAATAGCTTTATTTGTGTTGAATTGACTTATCCAATTCCAATCCTTTTCAATGTTTGAGGCATTAACTACCAACATATATTTTTCAGCATTAAATCTATAGATTAGTAAATCATCAACTATCCCCCCTTCTAAATTAGGCATACAAGAATACTGAACTTGACCATCAACTAAAGCAGAAACATCATTAGAGCTTATTCTTTGTATTAATTCCAAAGCATGAGGACCTTCAACAAAAAACTCTCCCATGTGAGAAACGTCGAAAACCCCCACCTTATCTCTAACATTTAGGTGTTCAACTGTTACGCCTAAGTACTGAACTGGCATATTGTATCCTGCAAAGGGCACCATTTTAGCACCTATATCAATATGTTTTTGTGTAAGAGCAGTTGTTTTCATTGAGTTAATTTTAGAGCTCAAATATAACTATTTTAACTCCCCAATATATGCTAGAACATCTCCTTCTACGAATTGATATTCAAAATCAACAGTAATGAATTGAATGGTGTCATTTCTTCTAAGAAGAATCGGCAGATAAGATTCCTTATCACTTTCAATAAGAGATTTCAAATGATCTTCTGAAGTGATTTCCATATCCTGAACTTCAGGATATTTTCTTACCAACTCTATTAGTTTAATATAATCTGAATCATCTGAAAATAAAATATTATTAGGTCTAGATAAAGCGTCAAATTTTATCTCATTAACAGTAATAAGACGATAAACATTAGATTCTCCAAAGGTCGACTTGAGTTTCCTACAAGCAAATATATTGACATCATTACTAGAAGTTAGAGCTAATAAATGTCCAACATCATCAAATTCTAAATCATCGTCATCAGAAAGAATGTTTTTTTCAAGGACATTTAAACTTGCTGCTCTTGCTTGACGTATATTTTCCTTGGATAAATCAACTAGTGTATTTGAAATATGGTGTTTTTCAAGGTAGTTAGCTATGCTGATAGAACCCTCGTTTGCCCCAACAATAACTACTCCATTTTTCACATCTTGAACCAATCCCAAAAGACGAGCAACAAATTTTGCTGATAAGCCATTTAATGTTACTGTTCCTAGAATTATCATAAAAGTCAAGGGAACCAATAACTCCACATCTTCCCTTAATGAGGGAGGTAGAGAAATTTTATCCGACATTAAATACAAAGAAAATAAAGAGGCAACAGCGGCAGCTACAATACCTTTAGGACCAATCCAAGCTACAAAAGCTTTTTCTCTCCAATTCAAATCAGACTTCCATGAACTTATCCATACTACTATAGGTCGAAGTACAAACACAACAACTAAAAAGATATATAAAGAATTTATTTCTAGCAATCTTAAATCCTCCATAGATATTTTAGTGGAAAGAATGATAAAGAGTACGGATATCAAAATAACTGTTAGACTTTCTTTAAAATCTAGAATCTTATCTAGATTTGGAGTTTTTATATTAGCTAACAAAATCCCCATAACAGTAACAGATAATAAACCAGATTCTGCTTGTAAAGTATCAGCACCAGCAAAAGCAAAAATGACAAACCCTAAAGAAAGAACATTGATTAAAAAATGAGGAATCAAATTTCTTTTTAGTAATGTATGTAAAGTCCAGCCTGAAAGTAGACCAAAAAAAGTTCCCACACATAAGGTTAAAAAGAAGGTTTTTAAGGCTACTTGTGTAAGTCCCATAGAATGGTCTCCACCAACCCCCATAGTAGAAACAAATAATAACTCATAAACCAAAACAGCCACCAAAGCACCGATAGGGTCAATGGCTATACCTTCCCACTTTAGAATAGTGCTAATATTTTTCTTAGGACGAACACTTCGAAGAATAGGAGCAATTACTGTTGGACCAGTAACTATAATTAATGAACCAAATAATAAACCTACTCTATAATCCATATCTAGGAAATAATGAGCTGCTAATGCCCCTCCTATACCCATAACTATTGGGCCAACAATAAGTAAGTTTCTAACTACACCTGCTAACTGTCTAACTTCTTTAAATTTTAAGGTAAGTCCACCTTCAAATAAGATGACCCCTACGGAAAGTGAAACAAAATAATACATGGTTTTGCCAGCAAAAATATTTTCTGGATCAATCCATTTTTCGTCTAAAAATAAAGTGGAAAGAGGCCCCATAACAAGACCTAGTATAATTAAAGGGAAAATAGCTGGTATTTTCATTCTCCATGCTATCCATTGAGCCAATAAACCAATAACTATTATTGCAGCGAGTTCTAACATAATTTTTCAATTTTGATAAATATAAAAAAATAAAAAAAGGAGCCGAAGCTCCTTTAATAAATTTTTAAAAAAATTATTGTCTGAAAATCTTTTTGCCTGAACGGATATAAACACTCTTTGGTTGATTTTCAATTTGATTGATTTTTCTTCCAAACAAATCGAAAAAAACATCGTCTTGTGTTTGATTAAAAGAGTAATCTTCTATTGAAGTTGTATTTCTCACATCAAAAACAATAGTTCCTGGTGATACACCACAATCAAATTCAGAAACTAAATTGTTGTCTGCATCATAAATGTGCACTTTTCCATATGTAGAATAGTCCGTTTCGGAAGCGTATAGGTAATTATTGACTTCATCGTAAGCTAACTCATAAAAGTTTTGATTAATTCCCAAGGGATTACCCGAGGATAAAAGCGTTGCTGGATCCCATTCTAACAAAACAGAATCCATTGATATTTGAAAGTTGATTATATCCCCTCGCAAACAAGATGTACCACAGCCTGTACTCACATCAGAAACATTAATCGTAGTTGAAGAATGTGTACTTAAATCTACTTTAGAGAATGATGCACCAGACCAGTTTTTATTATTAACAGTAAAAATATAGTCATCTGTAATCATCATATTATCAGGGTTTGTAGCATCCGATCCCAAATCTATTTCCTCCAAATAACTCAGTGTAATTAAATCTAATACGCCAATTAGTGATTTTTCATTACCCCACTCGAAACCATTATTAATAGCTATATAAAGTTTATTATCGGTATGTACCATATTCTGAGTAGTCCATTTAGGCCCTTCCGTGGTATCTAATTCTGAAATAAACGTTAAATCAGATTTAGAATATATCTGAAAGTATGAATCAAAACTTACTCCATACTCTCCTCTTGAAACAAATAAATTGTCATTGACAATAAGAATATTTCTTACTCCATTAACTGATTGACTTGCTAATAACTCATATGTATTCAAATCATACTTAAGAAGTTGTGTGTCAGCAGCTACGTAAAAATAATCGCCGTCAATAAGCATATCTGAAGCAAAACGCGCTCCTTCTATTGTGTCTACTACTGAGTAAATGCTAGTGAAAGGATCATAGCTTCCGATAGTAACTGGAGTTTCTATTTCTCCTGTTGTATAATCGTAACGACCTTCATTAAGTAACAATACTTGATTAACTACATTTTGCGCCATAACACCTTGGTAAATAAGGCATAAGACGAATACTACTTTTTTCATTTTAATTTTAGGTTATAAATAAATACTAAGATTGCCTTATCCCGAGGTTTTCCGTTCGCTTGTTATGGCAGGTCTTCTGACTTACTCTCCTAAGTGGCCTTCCCATTCTTCAGAACAGTGGACTGTGGATCTTAGGTTCTTTGTGAGCTTACAGCTGCGGGAACAGTTGAGGACTTACACCTCCTTCCCTATTAATTCTTTGCAGAAACCGTAACGTTACAAAGTTAGCCCTAATTCTTAACAAATCTCAAAAAATTGCCCTATATTTATTAATTACTTACTTAAAAGCCAATTAATTGTGATGAAACGTTTAATTTTTTACACTTTCACTTTTCTTACCTTATTATCATTTTCACAACAAGTTGCTATTTATGACTTTGAAAATTTGCCTTAAGGCGATGTTAATGGTCAAGATGGATGGCAATATAGCTCATCATTGTCATCAATAGAAAATGGATATAATTGTCATGTTATTGGAACCCCATTAATAACTCAGGTTTGTTTTCTAGGAAACTCAGGAAATTACCAAGCTGGTAGGGCTATATGCACTGGAAGTGGTTGGGAAAATCAAAGTGTACTAATAAGCAGAAAAAACAACACTGACTGGTCATTCCCTTCATTACAAAATAAGCAATTTCTAATGTTTGAATTCGTAATGGGTTAAGGTTGTACAAATAGATTAGTAAAATTAGGTTTCGATGAAAATATCGATGGAAAATTGATTATTGAGGAAATACAGTCGAATTTATTAAATCTGAATAAACTAAGCAATGGAAATTATTTAGTTAGAATTAAATACTCAGACAAAACCACAGACATTCAGCTCATTATGAAACAATAGTGAGTTAAAAAGTATCAATAGCTTTGTTGTAGGCACTTTCAAATGCTAGTGTATTAATAGCTGTTTCTATTTTCTTTTCTTGAGTAAAAGAAAGTAATTTTTCTGTTGGCATATTACCCACTAAATCATCTTCTGCCATAGGGCAACCTCCATAGCCTTTGATAGCCCCATCAAAACGTCTACAACCTGAATTGTATGCTGCCTCTACCTTTTCTCGCCAGCTTTCCAAATGAGTATGTAGGTGAGCGCCCCACTCTATTTGTGGATATTCTTTGATTAGTAAAGAAAATAAAGGCTTAATGTTATTTGGATTAGAAACCCCTATAGTATCAGATAAAGCTATAATTTTAATACCTAAATAGCATAGCTTTTCACCCCATTTAGCCACAATATCTTCGTGCCAGTGTTCCCCATATTGATTACCAAATGCCATAGACATATAGACTACTAGTGATTTATTATGTTTTACACAGGTATTTTGTAATTGCTCAACTAAAGAAAGAGATTGGTCAATACTTTTATTGGTATTACGTTTCTGAAAGTTCTCAGATACTGAAAAAGGATATCCTAAATAATCAATACGGTCAAAAGAACAAGCCTCATCAGCTCCTCTTTTATTGGCAACTATAGCTAAAAGGTGAGTGTTAGAATCGTCCAACTGAGAAAGGACATTTGCTGTATCTCTCATCTGAGGAATAGCCTTTGGAGATACAAAACTACCAAAGTCTAATGTATCAAAGCCAACTTTCAATAGTGAATTTAGATAAGCAACTTTTTGAGCAGTAGGAATAAAGTCTTTAATCCCCTGCATAGCATCTCTAGGACATTCTATAATTTTCATAAGTGCTTCAGAATTCCTTGGTTAATCTTTTTGACAATACTTGGGCCTTTGTAAACAAAACCCGTATATATCTGAACTAAACTCGCTCCTGCCTTTAACTTTTCGATAGCATCTTCTGCACAATGGATACCTCCTACTCCTATGATTGGAAAGCTTTTATTCGACTTTTCAGAAATGTAACGAATCACCTCTGTTGACCGCTTTTTGACTGCTTGACCACTTACACCCCCATTTCCTATAGCATTAAGTCTCTTTTCAGCCGTTTTAAGACCATTTCTATCAATTTTCGTGTTGGTCGCTATCAAGCCATCTAACTTAGTCTCTACAACTATACTAACAATATCATCTAATTGTTCGTTGGTTAAATCTGGTGCAATTTTTAGCAATAAGGGTTTTCTTTTAGATTTAGCATCGTTCAATTCTTGCAAACGAAGTAATAACTTAGTGAGTGGCTCTTTCTCTTGAAGCTCTCTTAACCCAGGTGTATTAGGTGAGCTTACATTGACCACAAAATAATCTACATAATCGAATAGTGCCTCAAAAGTAATTACATAATCTTTAACAGCTTCATCATTAGGAGTTACTTTATTTTTTCCAATATTACCTCCGATAATAATTTTTGTTTTACGCTTTTTAAGACGTTTTACGGCATCTTCTACACCACCATTATTAAAGCCCATTCTATTGATAAGTGAATGGTCATCAGGCAACCTAAACAATCGTGGCTTAGGATTTCCAGCTTGAGCTAAAGGTGTTAGTGTTCCTATCTCTATAAAGCCAAAGCCAAAAGCAGCTAATTCATCAAATAGCTTAGCATCTTTGTCAAAACCAGCGGCTAAACCTACTGGATTATCAAATGTTAAGCCAAATAACTCTCTTTTAAGTTTTTCATCATTTACTCTGTAAATCTTATTCCAGACAGTTAATTTAAATGGAATGTAGGAGGCTAATTTTATAACTCTAAATATGAGATGATGTATAAATTCAGGATTGAATAAGAATAAGATTGGTTTAACAAAAATTTTATACATCATAATTGGTAATTATGAAGCAAAAATAAAAAGTTTATTTGTTCGGCTTGTATTCTTCAAAACTATTATCAGAATAAAATACGACTATCTTATCGATTGACTTAACTGTTTCAATAGTATTTTCTTTTGGTAGTTGAGAGGAAGAAGTAGCTAAGTTAGTATCGCCTATAGCTCCTTGACCTAACAATAACCAGCTCGCTGAAATGTCAGGGAAACGCCTCAATATCTTTTGCAGAACCTCAATACTTGGCTTATTACGACCAGACAAAATATGTGATATAGTAGACCTATTTACATCTATTTCTTGCGCAAAAGTATTAGAACTTAATCCATACTTTTCTATGATATTTTGAATACGATTTTCCATTTTTAATAACTGTTACAAATGTAAACATTATTTGTGTTACATCATACTTTGAAAGGTATAAAATTCATCTAAAAAAAGCTTATAAACACCTATTTATATTACTATAAATATTTATATAAAACTCATAACTTACTGAAAATATGAATTTTATAAAAATGATATATAAAATGTTTGCTTTTATAGTAAAATTGTATCTAAAAGTCAAGACAAAACGTTTACATCGGTATAAAAACAGCTGACTTGACACAAGTGTTAGTAGAAATTATGCAGGGCAAAAAATCTATAAAAAACTTCCATTCTACCACCCCACTCTATTGCTTTAGAATTATGTATTTTTGTAATATGCAAGCACCTAAACTTCCAAGCTTTTTTAAAACATCAAGGCATCGTCAATTTGATTTCAAGACGAGGTACTACGACGCTCAAAAAGAAGATTTAGACAACAGAGTAAAATCTGCTGAAAGCGGAAAAACAACTTTGCGATTCAGCAAAGATTGGCAACAATCTAAACGCTCTAAAGAAAACAGCACCTCAAATAAACGTATAATTCTTATCGTTATAATTTTAGTATTACTTAGCTTTGCCCTATTGAAA
>Ga0115013_10000247_pt1 | contig 34859 bp, 26 predicted proteins | sample SouAtlMetagenome_2_FD_88686 | JGI IMG/M metagenome (GOLD analysis project Ga0115013, IMG submission 88686) | Marine eukaryotic phytoplankton communities from Atlantic Ocean - South Atlantic ANT15 Metagenome | ecosystem: Environmental > Aquatic > Marine > Oceanic | place: South Atlantic Ocean...
GATAGATAGATAGATACTGAGAGATAATATTCACAGTGCTTGTCCATCAATATTTAAGCAAAAACCCAAGGTTTTTATGTTGAAAGTTGAACACTTCTGCTAACTACGTCAGATACTATTCAGGAAGAACAGATTTGCACGGAGACAAAAATAATGAGCTTTATGGGAAAAGCCTCATCGCTGAGGAAATGATATTAAACTTTCTAAATTATTCCGAATTTTTTCTTTATGTAAATCGTTAAATATTACCCCTACAACATTTCTTTTTTTTCAAACTCTTCAGAAACACAAATTACAAGTAATTCGAAGCTCAAGACTAGAAGAATGCATACTCATAGCCAGCCATAACCAACTTAGATAGTATGGCATTGAGTCTCAAAGCCAACCCTGATAGCTTATTCGTGTCATACACAGATTTTCTGGACGGGTTGCTGTCTCCAGCAACTCATTTACTCGCTTGTCCAGGGGCGTGGCCGTCCCGTTCTTGCAGGCGGCGTAAGCTTCGTGGCTGTCTTTCGGAGAACATTCAGAAATACGAGCCTGAAGGGTGTATACATTCTTTGAAACCCGTTCGATGAGTTGCTTTTCGAGCTCCTGAGTCTTCGAGTCTGTCTTGGCAATTGACTTGCTATACCAGGCCAATATATCGTCCCTCATTAAGAGACGAAGGATGGGATCGAATTCTTCCTTGTACTGTTTGACGGCACCAGCTATCATTGCTATGGATCGAACAAATATGCCCTGGATGTAGTGCTCACCAAGAGCTCTCTGAATGTTTGGGGTCATCCGGAATGGAACTTGATTGAATCCCTCAATGAAACCCTGGTTGGAATACGATATACGGAAGTCAGGAGACATCATTTTACCATTGCTTTGGAGAATCACAAACCGCTGAGGAGTGCGTTCAGCGACAGAAAACACATATTGCAGCAAGGAATTAGCCGCCAACTGGACGGTAAAGGCGCGACGAAACAAAAAGAAGGATTCCGGGCCGTCGAAAGTATTCATGAGGTAACGAAGCAAAACTCTATCGTCAACCATCGAAGTACAGATTTCCTGGTATACCTCGAATCGGATAGCTTTCTCAGCCTTCTGCTTGTCTTCATCGGATGATTCATTTGTGACTGCTTCTTTCAACCGTTTCGACAGTTCTTTGGAGAAGAATTTGGCAACTGAATTTCCACCCATAGTCTCCTCTCTGTAATTTCTCCATACTTCATCAAGCGCAAGCCGACAGTCGGGGTCAGGGGTCATTCGCAAGCGCTGAGCTACAGGGATGGCAGCGGTTGGTTGAATATGGATGTAATGTCTTGCTGATACCATGCTTTTCCGCAAGAATTGATCGATAACGTAAGAAGTCTGGGCAGCACGTTCATCAGTTCTTGTCCAGTAAGGAATTGCAAATTGGAGTAAAAATTTGTAGGTGCGTCCATCGCTACCAACCATTCCACACCTACGCACTAGCTGATCATTCCGGCGTAAGACCTCAACGTAAGGTTCGAATTTGATCAATTTTGCATGCAGTTCTGGGCAAGGTTTTATATCGACCGACGACGATGTATTCGGGCAATATTGTCCAGGTATCTCAATCGATGCTGAACCTCCCCCGTATTCGCCACCCACACCTTCTCGTGCAGCTGCTTTCGCTGCAGTCACCGCAGCATTGAGGGCTGCTTTCCGTGCAATCGCGGCCGATGATGATGCAGAAGGCGGTGTCCTGCTGTTTGGAGTCTCTTCCACCGAACTCCGATTATTGCCGTATGAGTAGCGCGTGTCACATGATCCCGGCCACAAATTTGGAAAACTGCCATGAAACATTGCGAGGGAATGCGATGATTCAATCAATGGTAAAAATTTGGGAGTGCGGGCCACCTGTATTTCTAGTTTTTCCTTCCATGCCTGAAGCTTTGTAATGTATTCTGCCAGTCGGAACTGTGCCTTGGAAGATGTGTCGGAACCTCCCTGTTTCGCGTCGGGTGTTGTTACCTTAAAGTCCTGCTCGAAGTCTGATTTATATTTGCGTTTGAATTCCGCTGTCTTTTTCACCCTCTCATCACGCCTATTTGATGAGCTGGAAGAATCAGTTTCTCGAAAGAATTTTGCAGCTATCCGACTGAGTGTTTTTGACCATGATGATACCATCGCTTCCTCGTCCTCAATTCGTTTCTTATCCGGTAAAGACTGCTTTTCGGCGTGAGATTCAGCTCGTTCGAGGAGGGCAGAAATTGTTGCCAGCAATTCTTCTTCATATGATGGTCGAAATTTTACGATTAGCTCTTCAAGTATTGCCTCCAAAGAACTCCATAGTGACGCATGCGATCGGCGAAGAGTACTCATCATTTCTTCGGCATATGAGACAGAAGCCATATGTTGTCCCGGGGCAATATTGCCTCCTTTGGCTCGTTCCACGTCTCTTCTTTCGAGATAAAAGGCCCGAAGAGAATAATAAGCTGCTTGTGGATACGCTTTAATGACACGGGAAAGTATAACCTTGATAGCCCTTCCTTCGATGCGACAAAGCCCTGTAAGTAGTTGAGGAATCCATGGTAACCAGACCCAGGGCGGCAATTTTGTCCCTCTGTTTTCAAGTGTTTGACATAAAACTCCAGGGGATGTACCATCCTTAGTTAACATCCATAGACATCTGGGGAGATGAATTCGAGATTTTTCGTTCGGATCGATCTGAATAGCTTCTATGAAACATCCCATGGCCTGCGCTAGGTACTGGGCAACTTTTTTTGTTGAGTCAGTTCTTGATTCGCGAACCTTGTCACTTCCACTTGCCCGCGCATGTTCAGCTTGCTTCTCTGTCATTGATCCTAGGGATGAACATAATCCTCCCCAGCTAATCCAAGATTTGGTATGACTTGGGCAGATTTGAACAGAGTGACAATATGCCTGATTTGATTTCGAAGTTCGACGTAGTGATGCTAAAAAGATAGCTTTCAGCCTAAAGAGTTCGCTCTTTTGTGACAAATCGAAATATGAGAGGTTTGTAGTGTTTATCAAATTTAGTCCACCTGTTCTTTCAAGCTCACTTTCAGGGTTGTTGTAAAGCAAGATTTGCTCGCGAAGTTTCAAATAAGCATCCGATACGTCCATAGCTCGACTATCGGTAATCCGATTTAGTAAAAGAAACGAAGTCTAAACAAGGTCCAAGAAAGAAAGCTTAGGGTGAGACGACATAAAAAATATATATCTTCCTCCATGGACTTTCCAACAATGTAAACTCACCTGCTGCATCCCATGTTTCCTTGCTACCTTGGACATTCTAATTGCTACTCATTACGAACATGAAACAGAAATCAAAACGTTAGATGAAGAAAAGTTATCTAGGCGAAATGATATTCAACAGTATGAACACTGACCTGTCCAAGGACGATCATGTAGCGTCGCTAGAGTATTTGGTTCGCTCCAATGGAAATTTGATGTGATGGCATTGAACATATGCGCACGCCATGTGAATATTTCATCCCAGACTGTTAAATCCTCCTCGTCATTCGGAAGTCGGTGTCTCCAAGCGCTAAGATATTTCAATCAGAAATGTCGATTAAGATTTTAGTTTGTAAGCAAAACAATAAGAAACGCAAAAACCATCGAAAACTTTACAATACACAGTCACACTCACTTAAGAAGATTCTTGAGATCTGGCAGTGTTTTCCCGGTCGAGTGATTATTTGTTTCGACCATTATCTGACCTGATTCTCGTATTTCCACCAAGCGGTGAAAATAATGTAACAACTTTGCGTGTGCACAACTTCCTCCGGAAAAAACTGGGAGATTTTGCCATTTATACAGAGCCAATTGTGAACTCTGCGCGTGAAGATTCTCAACGTCTCCAAGCTTTCCGTCAGCTACCGCTGACAGTGTTTCACATATTTTCATTGCAGGATCACCAGATTCGACAGCTGCCACAATCGGAGGTGAAGAACACAACGATCTCACACTATCCCAATCTCTTTCTCGCCAAGCACACTCAAGCATAACTTTTTCATTTTTGGATTGTCTAGCATACTCAGAAACAACGTCAAGTTGTTGCTGTTGCTGCTGTAGGTTCACCCACCTCTCTTCCCAATAGTCCATTTCGAAGTGAGTTGCAGCCGAAGACTCTTCAGATTCTACCAAGTCAATTAGACCGGTAAAAGCTTCCAATGCTTTGTCTACTTTTCCATAAATTTCAAGTGATGTTGCGTACCCTGATCCTGGAAGTTCGCACGATTTTAGTGCCAACGTTGACCAAATTTTTGATTCACCGAGCTGCCGATAACAATGCCGCATTGCAAGAAGCACTTTGTCACAGGCGACTGATCCAGTTTTCGACAACTTTGATGATGACAAAACGAAGTAATGATTTTCGAGAATTGTCAAGACTTCGTACCAAGAGTTGTAATTTTGAGCCAACATGATCAACAAATCTACGTCGATGAATGGCAATGGGTCCAAAAGAACGACACTCGATAGAAATGATTTGATTGAATTTTGTGGCATACGTGTTCCACTGGCTTCCTTCTTGAATGTTTGAGCATGGAAAGGCCGTGATAAGAAAGACTCCATTGCAGTTGTAAGACGTAGTTTCACTGAATTGTCCGAAATACTATTCCATGTTGCTGGTAAAAGTGTTTGCATCAAAGCTTGGCACACGCAACTATCACCATGAGCCAAAAGACGAAGTGCTCGAATCAGACCCTTTGCATCTTTTCCTAAGCTTGATTTTTCACTTTCAAGAGAGTCTGTGAACATCTCATATGTAATTTGAACTGATGAATCAAAATCAAGATCCAAACTCTCAGTTCCAACGACGGGAGCAGGCAATTGTTGCCTTACTTTCGAAGTGCGCCCAGCAGAAAATGCTTTGCTTTCATGAATTGGGTTGATACTACCGAGGAGAATCTCTACAAATACTACCACCCAATGTCTTCCACCCAATCCTTCGAAATCACTATGAAAGAGCTGCCAAAGTATATCTACAGGCTGACGTGTCTGCTGAAGAGATTCACACCTTGACCTTTCGAAAAGAGATAACATTTTCTCTCTATTGCCATTGTCAGCCGTCATCAAGCATGCTACAAGGGATCGACCGGTGATCATATCTCTGCCATTCTCATTTTGATCTTTCGTCAGCAGATCGAATTTATTCAGTAGGGAAGTAATGTGATAACACATCACATCTGCTAAAGGTTGTGAAATGAGATCCGAAAGTCCGTTGAAATCAAAGCCAGAGATTTGCCATAAAAAGCTGTTGCGCTCTTTCGTGGTTAGCGGCCCTGAAGAATCCGCAAGCAACCATTTTCCGACTATACGAACAGCAGAAAGAATAACATGCACATTATTACTCATATCAAAGATAGACTGGAGTAACGATATGAATTTTTTCCTGTTGTTCGAAAAAATGTAGACCAAGTCGCTTCCTCCTAGAATATCCAAAATAATGATCGCCGACTGCAACTTGTAATCAAAGTCTTTTAACGCTCGCGACAAATCGTATTGCTTCCCTTGAACATTTCTAGTGATAGCCGAAACAGGTGACTGTAGATTTCCAGGCAGAACTTCTTGAAGTATCCCAGATATTGGTGTCGAGTGCATTTGACGAATACTTATCTTTCCCGTCTTCGAGTTGTACGCAACCCCATTCTGCTTTTGCTTTGCGGCTGCCTGGATGGTGTGTTTCTTTATTATTGTATTTAAAAGTGATATCATCGAGGCAGTGAAATGCTTTGGATATGAATGTGAAATTCGTCCAACTTTTTGTATAATACCTAGGCTACACAAAACACCGCAGTCCTCCGAACAAATTTCCTCAGGCAGCGATTGTTGTCGAAGTCTAGCTTGGCGCGGACTTTCAATATTAATCTGATAATGGCTTCTCCGATATTCAGCTTCCGTTTCTACGAGAATATTCTCGAGCCATACCGTTATCGGTTGTACAACTCTTTCATCTGCACGTGATCCAAGTGACAAGAAAGTGACAAGAAATTTATCCAGTCTATCTCGGATGCGTTTTTCTGAGGGTACTTTTGCGTGCCGGAAAGAAGCTCTCAAAATGGACTTCAACTGTCCTGGATTATGTGCCAAAAATGAATTACATGGGTCTTCTTCTGCAAGTATCAAAAGCACTTCAAGGCAAGCTACCAAACTTTCAGATAAACCTGCAACTGATCGCTTTGGGTCTTCATCCTTTGGACCAGTGGACTTTAGACCTTTTGAATGTGACTTATCGGTCTCCTTCGCACCCTTCTTCTTACTTTTTGACTTACTAGCTTCAGCGTAATTTTCGTCGTCATCTTTGCACATCGAAACCACTTTTTCAAAATATATTGGGCGTAGTAAAGAACCGTTCCATCTTTTTATTATATCTCGAAGCAGTGAATTTAGTTTTGTCTCAACGTTGATCGAGGGGTTTTCAACCTTAGGATCTGCGAGTAGAATTTTTAGTCGAATGAGAAAGTTAACCATCGTTTCAATCATCGATTTATCCATCCGGAGACAAACTTCGTCAGGAGCATTATGTTTAGTAGTATCTAAAGGCTTCGCCTCAGTGTGCTTCAATTGTGTTCCTGAAGGGGCAGTTGGTTCATCAATATCCATTGCGTCAGTAGATGCTTTCATTCCTTGATGTATACTTCCATTTCGATCTTTCTCCCATCGTAAAACAAGCTCTACTATTGATAATGCTAAACCACGACTTTCCGCGGGGCTATTCGGTGGTAGACCTATTCGGTTCAACGAGTTGACCATGTAACTTACGAGCTGAGACCGTCGATGCAGGAATATGTCGGGATGATTTACTACGATGTACCAAACATGCGCTAGCTGAGGAATAGAATTCCCTTCTTCGAACATCAATCTATATGTTTTGTCGATTGCGATTTTAAAACCAGCATTGCTCAATCTTTTTGGCAGCGCAGATACTAGAAGATTAAGTCCGGTCCTCACTAATTCTTTCCCTTCTTGTTGGTGAGTGCGCAAAAGAGCATCATATACATGAAGAATAACATTCTGTGGCGTGTCAAAAACGTTGATATACCTACAAAGGACAACATATGCCCAATTTTTGCAAGATGTGTCGTCGCTCTTCAAGAGCGACCAGCAGAACTTTAGTATGTCGCTCCCTTTCCCCTTAAATTCATCTGGAACAAACTCGAGAAAAAGATCAGAAATCTGCAACAGACCAACCTTCAGCTGTTCTCCACATGGATTTACTTTGCCATTGTGAAATAAAATTTCCGTTACAAACTTTTGTACCACTTCAGTGCTAGGAAACCCAGGAGATGTAGATGATTCCGGATTCTTTACATCTGACATTTCGGTATCGTCTGAATTTGTTATCGATGACGAGCTACCATTAATGGAATCTCTTTTATGGAATGACGAGTGCAACATTGGATAGACTACAAGTTGCAATGAAAGCAACTTTATTTCTTCTGTACTCTCTCCAGCCATGAGTGCGAAATATCGCTGCATGATTTGCTCTCGCTGTTCTTTCTTGAGACAATCCGACGATGTCTCTTTCAAGAATGATCGCACAAATGAAAAATCGCCGCTTACTGGTTGCAAAAAGATTCTAATCAATTCAAAAAGAATATCGACGTCACTTGGGGAGCTTTTGGAATAGTTAACAAGAAAATGTGCCAAAGCTTTGGTTTCACCTTGATACCTTGGCGAAATCGATTCTTCATGCTGCATTCTTAGATATCTACCCCTACTCCTCCAGAGCCAACGCAACGCACGCAGAACATCGTTGTCCTGATTCAGGTAGTTTGAATCATATTTCACCAAAGTTTCAATTAGACGGAATCCTTGGAATTGCAATTCCAAACTGTCAATTGTCATTGGTCTCATACCGTCAGGACTATTCAAAACCGATTCCTGAGACATTTTTGACTTTTCAGCCTCAGCTGCGACGCGTTTTTTAAGATCAGTTAGTTCCCTTATCCCTCTATCGAACGTAGACTTGGTCATCTTGTGCTTCTTTTTGGCTTCCTCAAAAGCTGCCTTCGCAGCTGGGGTTGCGTTTTTCCCACTTCCAGCTGCTCCTCGAAGTTGAACAAGTTCTTTTGCTTTCAAAAACTCTTGTTGTAAGATTCGAAGCTTCTTATCCTTAGCGCTAAGTTCTCGAAGAAGCATTGTCTCTCTTTGATTCTGAGTTCTACTTGGAAAAGGATGAATACCGTACAGGGCCAAGGAAGTGTCACTTTTCAAAGCTTTAGAAGGTGACGCCCCTGACACAGATGCCTTTTCTGAGCGAATGATTGCCAGGGGCCGTTCGAAAGAAACATTCAAAACAGAAGCAGAGCACTTTTTCCCGCTAAGATAATGACGGAGTTGTGTTGAGTCTTCAAATTTCAAAATATCCTGAAAAAGCTCGGTATAAAGAGGTGTTTTTAAGCGCTGGAGGAAAAAGGCCACAGTATATTGGCTGTATTTGTTCAGATAAAGTGCAAGTGGCTTTCGGTAAGGCGAATGTATGTGGCGCGATTTGTATGCAGGAAGACAAGCTTCTAGCTTTATGGTTGTCTTCACGAGAGGGTCAACAAAATTTGAAGCATGGGGAAGAAGTGCGAAAAGGCCAACAATCGATGCCGCAACGTCTGGTTCTTCTCCCTCTTTCCATATTTTGTGAGATCGTATTCTATTTGGATCTGTCCACTTCTGTAAGTGATCAAGCAATTTTTCTCCAAGGGTCTTGTTGAACCACGAAGAGAGGAGGGAAAGCAGCTGCGATAAACCTCGTAGAAGGCATGTGGACAATCTGGTGTAGTCTCTGAGATTCAATAAAACTGGCCGGATACAAGTTTGAAGCAACTCTTTTCGAAGACGTGATTTAGATCTCTTTCCTTCTGGGCCATCCGTAGTCACAACACTAAGTGTTAATACATCCCGAAGAGCGTCATGAGAGGCAGTTACTGCCTGGAATGGTTGTGAAACTAATGACCGGAAAAGTAGGCTTATTACATGAGGCCGAATATTTCCTAGTGTGCAAGAATAGATGCAAGTGTTAGACTTTCTAATAATGTCGCAATTCAATTACAATTTCTCGATTCTTGACTCACCAACTGGTGTTGAAGATTCAGCATTGAAAAACATGTCGGGATGACCACGGATTATTGACCGAAGCAGTTGAATCGATGAAACGCGTAGCTGGACGCCACTAGGCAGCTCCTCCCCGACTAGTAGCTTTTGAGAATCTATCGTGAGTACACAGTGTCTTCGAAGAAAGAGAGAAGAGGGTCGTAGAGTAGGATCTACATCTTGGTTATCACTTGTCAATGTCTGATGCCTACTATGGTCGGGTAAAACGAAACCATTTTTATCTACAACGCTTCCAACTAAATTGTTGTCCGTCATTTCACCATCAGCTACTGATGCCATTTTCAAGAGTTCTGATAAAAATGCAAGGAGATGCTGATCTTCAAGAGGAATTAAATCTGGAACCCGATCGACGAGTACTGTTAGCGCTTCAACTGCGCCCACCTGTTCTTGGAGGGGAAGAAGGCGCAGCGATCGCGAAAATAACACTCTACGAACAAGAGTAATTTGTTTTTCAAGTAACGACTTTGAATCGGGCTTTGCCACTGCATTCAGAAAGTATTGTTCAAAAACATATCGAGCAGCAGCGCTGGAATATAATGGAGCGATAATATTAGAATAAAAGGTATGGCATGATTACAAGAGACTTGCATGATTACTTACCGAACTAGATGACTTGTCGAAGCTAACTCATTAATGAGCATCTGCATGACATCATCGCGCGGTTTTGAAACAGCATTCAAAACCTCGGGTACTTTTTCCTCTTTGCTTCTCAAAAGCGATAGCATATCAACAGTGAACGGCATTTTACTCTCTTTACTAATCTCTATCTTCCCGTAAAGATTAGAACATAGTTCAACTAGAAATTCGAAACTCTTTATTCCTGCAATGGACATTTCACCGGGGACACTCTTCACGGCATATAAAGCCACATTCATAATTTCTGTCTCATACCTCTTAGCCCAAGATTGACCAAGAAGTTTAACCATCATATTGATACCTTTGTAAAGACCATTCCGCACACTCCAATCAGAAACTATGCACTTATCACACAATGCACTCAACAAGTTCTCGAAAAAAATCATAGAGCCCCTGTCTAACACCTGATCAACGCTATCATCGCTACCGCTGGCTTTCAAAGCTCTTGGAAGCTCGAGAACATGTTTTAGCAAGTTTAACCCAACATCAATCAAAGAAGGCGACGACTGCGTTAGGAATTCTGAAAGAGCTTTGTTAATGGTAAGTGGGTCAGTCGTATGCTTGAGTGGCCCGTTCAACTCAAAGTATCCAAATGGTTTTAATGAGCCTAAACCCTCTTCTCCAAATTCCTTGAATTCATCATCAGATTCAGAATTCTCCGTTGCGTGATGTGTGGATGATCCGTTCGCATCCACGCGTACGATATTTGATTGGTGACTCTTTACAATGACAAACACAGTCGTCAGGAGCCCTTTTACAAAATCAAGCTCCACCTTTTTTATTGGTGTAATTGAGCAACCGAACATCAAACCAATAGTGATGGTTCGGAATTCGTCATTGTACTTCGATAATCCAGAAGCAATTGTTTGCATATCAAAAGCTTCACTTGTGAGTTCAACCTCGGTTTTATTTTCTGATCCTTTGAAATCAACAAGTGCGAGACTGCGCTCGGGTATACTTATGATTTTTGTCAGAGCACTACGAAGAACTTGAATTGCAGCCTTTACTTGACTTAACGTTGTTTCCTTCCTGATCTCCACGCAGTAACCAAGTAGATCAACTTCACTGATATCTTTTGACAATAAGGCTTCCGGATTTCTTCCATCTGTCTCTTCTTTAAGATCTTCTGATAAAGATGTTTGCTCCAATAATATCACTTCGGAATCAAATATCCTTGAATGAGAAGTTCTTTTCAAAAGCTCATAACACCTCTGAATCGGAAGATCAATTTTGAACGTCGATTCATTCAAAGATCCCTCCAGTAACTTAGAATCCGCCTTGACATCTAAAAGAGGTTTCGTTGACCACGTGAATTCTACGCTCATATTTTCTACGGAGTTCTTTAACAACGAATTCGGGTCAGTAATGTCTATTGGTTCGCGCAAGACGCGTCTATTTTTCCCTCCAAGCTTCCCCAGAAGGCGAAGAGTCAACAATCCGTAAGGATACGGTGCCGGTCTTAAATGTATAGACAGTGCTTTCATTAAAGAAACGAATACCTTCTTTTGCTTTGATAACTCTGGGAACAGAAACTCAGGATTCAAGTTATCTACCCAGAACTCTAGAGTTCGTAATCTTCAAAATAAGTTGAAGAAAAAGACGATGCGAGAAATAGTTAGAGTTAGAATCGGCCAACTAGATGTGGTTATTATCGCAACGGAAGTAACGTACCCAAGATTCACCAAGTCATCTGAATTTGAATTCAAGGCCGAAACGATTACGCGTAGTAGTAAATTCATGTGCGGTAGAAGAGAAGACAGCCTAGCCGGGATTGTTAAAACTAGCTCGATTAGGGTGTGGCATAAGGTAGTATCACCGGTGCTGGATAAAACTCGAAACAGCCCGTTTAGGACGGCGGGAATCAATGGTAGAAGTTCTTTGTACGATTCTTCAAATTTTCCGGCAGAGATCGCTCGGAAGACATATCGCAGCAACATACAATAATTATCAGCCTTCACGTCTACTTTCTCTAGAGAAGAACGCAGGCATGTAGACACAATCTTTTTTAGGTGCGGACGTAGTGCACGCTCATTGTCAGGATACGAAGAAAGAGACTTCAGAATTCTCTCGAAAAGCTGGAGATATGCATTCGAGGTATCTTTCATATCCTCTTCATCCGCGTTCTCCTTTTCCTCCAACCGACATTGAAAAGCTCCCAACCGATCACTCACTTTATCCGTTGATACTGATAGAAAGCAAATATTTTCTGTCTTCGCAAGAACAAGGTGGTCCATGCGCTCGACCAAAAAATTCATCATCATGCTGCAAAATTCAAAACTTGTCGTGGCATTAGCACTCAGAAGGTGTCGGGGAATTATGATTGCTGTAGGGTCCTCCTTTATAGCATCCACAAGCACACCTAAACGTCGCCCCATGATCCGACGCAGATCATATCCATCCAGTGTGGTAAAAGCAGCCGCAAAATATGTCAGAGTGTCACGGAATTGTTCAGTTGCTGGTCTTTCTCCGCCAGTTCCAGTTCGACCTTCCGCCTCTTCTCGACTTTGTTCCTTCAAAATTTTTATGCAAGGAATACCCAGGACAATATATTGATCAATGAGATTGTGCTCTGCTTGTGTGATCTTTGCCAACCCCGAAAAAACCTCTTCGTTGTTTATTCCTGCACGTGGTGGAGGTATATTATCGATCTTTTCTTTTTCTCTCTGGGCTCGATAATTATTTATATACCAAATAAGCGTCTTTGACCCTACCACGATTGCCCGCACCATACACTTTTTATCTTTCAAAGGCTCACTTTTTGGTTCGAACCAGAAATGATGCTGTCTTTTCGAATTGTCGTTGCTGCTTTCTTTCTTTTCCCCCTCGGACAATGATTGTTCCTTGATTTCACCAACTGAATTCTGTTCTGTGTTTTTTGTGGTCTGCTTGTTAGTGATGCTACCAGTGCTCGCATCGTGAAGCGTTGAGAGCTTTTCCACTAGGGTCCGCAAAATTCTAACCAGTATATCTCGACCCAATTGTGGATTGCGATCCTTGTTAGAAAAGACGGCGTCGAGAACGCTGAGCAATGTTCTTACAGCAGTATATTGTGTAGACATGGGAAGGGAGGCATCGTGAAGAACCCGGGAAAAAATTGTAACAGCTCTGGAGATTTGAGCCAATGTAAGCACTGGTGTGGTACGGGTTTGTTGGATCAGATCAGATAAAACGGTATATCCTAGCGGGCGCAAGACACTTTGTTCCGAATAATGATGGCTGAGGTAACGATGACGATGTTGATGCTTCGAAGACCAGCCGATCAGTATCTTTTCGTCTAAAAGGGAATGAACATGACGAAAGAATCCGTTTCGAAAATCACTGTTCAGCAAATGCCGTGTAGCCACCAAGAGTTCCTTTCGAGTGCTGAGCAACTCTCTTGGACAAGAGGACATGATGGCAACTACGTTGCTTGCCAAACGATCCTCGTATGGCTTTAATTCACTGGAAAAGCCCCTCAGGAGGTATGTTAAAAATGAGAGTGTCTTGGCCTGTGCAGCTATTAATTCACGGCTTTTCGAAAAATACAAGCGCTTGGCGGTGTCTTCCAGCTGTCGCTTCGGCAGCGCTTGTGAGGCATCGGTGGTACCTGGAGATGTAGGTTGAGTTTGTTGTTGCAATTGGTGTCGGTACAGATTTTCGATCGAGTCGATGGTTGGTGCACGAAGACACAAGGCTTCAGTCATTACTTTGATAAGGGTGGAGATATTTCCCTTCAGAAATTTTGGATACAATTGGAACATGAGCATGACTATAAGTGGCCATTCTGTGAGCACTCGGAAAGACGTATTGGATCGTGGAGATAGAGATATTTGTTGAAATGATAACACGACCGACCTACGAGAGCCTGGACTTGTTTGGATGAGTTGACTTGTATCTGTGTCATCTATATCCATTTTTGTCGGGTCAGTTGTATCCCCGTCTTTGCTCTTCAATGGAGAGAGTACTTCGGGCGGTGATTTACTTTTCGCATCACCAGGGCTATCACCGCCATCATTACTTGCGGCGAGGTCTGATTCTTGATGATTATTGGACTCTGAACTCAAGGCAACAGCGGACAGTTGCTGGAAGGAGAAGCTTTGTTGTACCTAAATACCGAAAACAGAATAATGACAAAAACACAGGTGTGATTAGATGATGTGCTGATCCATAATGAATAGATAGGTGTCGTGCTCCTGAAAAGTTTGACACGGAATTAATTATTCAGATGCTTACCGCGCCAGGCAGGGTCTTGTATGCCGATACTACAAAATCTAATGCGGGTTGGATGTAGTCTTGCGGTAGACTCCTATATGCCTTGTACAAATCAAAAATGATTCGCGATGCCAACAAAGCATTCTCTTCATAGTCTCTGCGATGTATGAGAACATCAAGTGCAACTGCCACTAAATGGGGCGCGTGCGGTCGAAGGACCTCGTTACTGGGCATTCGGCTTATGATTTCCAGAATAGTATTTCGAAGTTGATAGTGTCGCTGGTGTTGCTGATGCTGCAATTCAATGTTTTGCAGTGATGGTGACGTTGTTCCAACTGAATGAAGTGATTCGTTAGATTTTGGTTGCTCGTGCTTTGTGGCGGGCGATGACAATGATGCTGCCGCCGTGGCTAAAATTGTCGAAAACGCAGGTAACAAGGCCGACAACATAAGAGGAAATTCGACTGTGTGGACAACCTCAATTCCCTCTCGAAGTTCTTTGGCGGCTGCCAAAGCATCGTCTAAGTCGGAACCGAGTAATCGACTTCTCACGGGCTCCCAGTTTCGGCTCCGACCGCTGGTGTTGTTGTTATCCAAGGACGAGTAGACCTGTGGCGATCCCGAAAATGTGCTCATCGAAGGAGTAGGAGTAAATCCGGATGACATTATTAAACCCTTAGTCTTCCTGGATTTATCTGGCTATATTCTAAATGATCTTGCCATTGATTGCTTCGACCGATCTCATGCTATGTTGTTGCAACAGCTTTCGTTGCTCTCCATCCATTGACGCTCCCAACTCTGGAGAACCCTAACCCTAATTACAATTAAGAGCATTAGAGATAAGGTTCATATGAAATGAAAAAATATTAGTGTGTGCCCAAAGTGGGGATGGGAGCCCAGTTGGATCGATTGATGAGCACCAAGAAGTTGGTAACAGACATTGATTCGAAGTCTCTTTCGAAGAGCACAGACAGCAATTTTCATGTGCAGGACGACTACACACATGCGCATAGATATATGTTAGGCAATGGGAAGACGACACTGAATTGATCTACACTACGAGTTTTAGCCAAGTGAAGCATCTTTCCTTGGAATTGAATCGAATTCGTTTCCTTACTGTCAAATATTAATTATTTATGATAGTTGCCCTATCCGTAGCAATTTACCGGTAGACAAAATTAATTGTTGCAAATATGTTATGCGCATTCCCCAAGACACGCATTGTTCGGTAATTCTTGGTCCTTTCATTCGTTTTTCCAGACCCCTGTATTTCTTCGACTGTGCTCTGGAGTGTTGTATGCAGCGACATGATTTGGAAGGGGATCGAAGAACTGGATGTTTTTATTTGTGTTTTTACCCCTCAAAGTATTTTCCAGGTCTTCCCACCATTCAAAGCCTGTGTCAAAAAAACGTAAAAGAAGAAGAAAAAAGTGAGCAGGCGACCCGAGAAGCAGATTGACAGTAATTTCATTCAACGAGAATTATTGCGAGCTCCCCTTACCCCCTCGTTCCATGATCCCTACAAACCAAGGCGACCATTTTAAGTGTTTTTGATTGTAAAGCATGTCTTTCAGTTCATCGATAGAAACGTATATTGTATCAGCCACCTCTTCGGGGTTGATTTCTAGTGGGAGTTTCTTAGTGGGAGCCTGCAGAAAGAGGATATAGTCGACCTCATGCTCCCCCCATGGTGCTTCAGGCCCGTGTGTCTGCACATCAGATGCCCAGTAGTGGAAACGCGATACAAACTGGATATCTGATAGAAGTGGCCAAATATCGAGGCCTAATTCATGTTTTGCCTTACGGGCTGCAGCATTCTTGATTCCGGGCATCTCGGGAAAGGCGTCAGGCCAAACGTCGACCTCTGACAACGGCATTTCCATCAAAGGGTGCGAACAAGCCGTGTTCGTCCAGACCCCAGGGAACGTGATCTTGTCGGATGCTCGCTGTGTCAGGAGAAGTTTTCCGTCTTCGTTAAAACAAAATAAACTGAATGCCCGGTGCAATATGCCCCTCGGTTGTTCGTTTGAGAATGAGTGTGCGGCCTTTTTCGAAACTGACTGCTCTTCGGAGAGTTCAATGACGTTGTCATTATGATCTACAATCACGAGGAGATCTGACTCCATCATGTCTTCTTGGTTCATGTCTGCACCATAATCTAAGGTATCGATTTTGTCTTCGGTCGTGGAAACCGGTAACGATGACAATGAAGAACACGGAGTCGTTGTCTGCCCGCTGTGCCTAGAAATAAGAGGTAACGATGACAATGAAGAACACGGAGTCGTTGTCTGCCCGCTGTGCCTAGAAACAAGACCAAGAACCAGGGAGATCCATTGAAGCAAGAGGACAAGCGAAACCCATACAGGCCGCCGCATGGTCGCTCTGCCTCGGTGGTATCTACTTCAGAACACAACCAATGTCCAATGAGAAAGAATTACGAATACCACGAAACAATTGAAGAATGATTGTCTTCACCAGTGTGGACCTTCTAGAATTCGAAACTTCAAAAGAAGAAAAGAAGGATTCGATGGAATTTGCGATCTCAAGTTGGTACGTCCTTCGTACGTGCATTTCACGTGTAACCTTGTCAATCGCTAGTTCTATTTGAGCTTAGCAATGGCACAAGTGAGGCGCTTGTTGCCATCATATGAGCACAGGAGGGGCCGCACTCGCATGCTCAGTGGCTTTCAAGTGTGATGGTCCTCTATCACCACGCTCCTAAAATTCTTGACCACACTTGCTTTGCACCACATGACCCCCTGTTGGGAGCAGCAGCAAAGCAGTCTGCCCCAAACACCAGATCGGGCCAACCATTGCCAACACCCCCCATAGCACCAACCAAAGGGCCTTGGTGATGATGCAGGTGTGCTCCTGGCCACACCTTGATGCTTTACCTCAGACAAAGAGGACTCACATGGCTGCACCCAGCGCCACACATGAATTGCTCTGTGCTCTCATTAATTGACAGGTGTTGCCTCAAAACGTGGCCCCCTCACCTGTGGGTGAGGGTAGGCCAGCACTTGGGGATCCAAACCTGCTGTGTCTCTCTGTGTGCCTCCCTATGGTGATGACAAACACGCAGGCTTGATTGCCCATGCTAAAGGTGTTTGCGCATGCGACAAATATACAAATAGGATAATCATGGGGACTTAGTGACTGACAACTTTAGAAGTTCACTGTAAGCTACTCCTAAATCTTAGAAAACCATTTTGGTATTCTCTCCAAAGTATTGCATAAAATTTCCACTTCTTCCTTTGTATTGTAATGTGCTAGTGAAATACGTACTGCACCGTCAGGATAGTCCTTGAAATTGAGGTCGTTAGCAAGATACTTTGTGCACAAAAAGAATCCATTTCGACAAATAATTCCTCTCTTTCGACAATGGGTGTATATATCACTGGAGGGGATACTTTTGTGAAGAAAGGACACTGTTGGAAGGCATAACTCATCCTTGTAGACAAATGTATCGGAACTACTACTTAATTTTGAACCGTTGAGAATCTTTACTTGAGGGCACCGAGAGAGTGTCCGCAAAAGTGCGTTTACCAAACCCATCTCTACTCGTCGGATAATGCTGTAAGCCAATATTGCCTCTCGAGTGGATATCGTGCAGTCTTCAGGAGTTGACTCCTTCTTCCGACACAATTTCGACAGTGATCTGAAATACATTCCGAGTCCAACAATCCCTGCCGTGCCCTCGATATTTGCCGTTCCCGACTCGAGGAGGGATTGGACCCTTTCTGCCTTGGTTTTGTTACTCGATAAAGAAGTCTCTGCTGCTTCGAGAAGTTCGTCGATGCATTGATTCTGCCGCGCCAGAAGCACTCCCATATGCGGGCCAAATAGCTTGTGCATTGAAACCACGTACCAATCCACTGCTCCTCCGAAATTTTCATCGAATCCCACATATTTATGAGGAGCCACTGCAACACCATCGACAATAGTGTGCGCATAGCCCCGACTTCGATCCTTGATCATCTTACACATTTCTTTTATTCGATAAACCGATCCCAAAACATTCGACGCATGGGGAAGAGCGACAATTCGAGTGAGAGGTGTCACAAGATCATCCAAATTTGAGGAAATCTCATAATGATGAGATTGACGCAGATCATCGTATTCTTCACTTCGTTGTTTGTCAAAGAAGGGTGCCCAGAGCTTGATTTTGGTGCCTGTGACTTTGGCAGCATCTATCCATGGCTCAAAATTTGCTAGGTGATTTTCTGTGCTGATAACAATCTCATCACCCGAGCTCAGTAATTTGACATAGCGCTTTGCAAGTGATTCCAAGAGCGATGTTGTATTCAATCCTAGGATCACCACCGACGACGGAATTTTGCCGTTTTTATCATTGCCACCGACCAGTAAATGCCTAAGTGTCCTGCGTGCTGCGACCTTGGACTCGGCTCCTATTACTTCTCTGTGCCTCCGTGCAAGTGATGAGGTTACGTGGTCAATGACAGCCTGCGGAACTTGGGCACCACCGGCATTTTCGAAGAATATTTGCTGACACTCGGGTTGCTTTACATCGTCAGAATATAACCTACAACCCCGAACGTTGCCATTGTCACCGATGGAATAGGGGAGAGTGGAGAAAAATGGAAATTGCGAACGTACGAAGCTTGAGATCTCATTTATAGATGGATAATTTGAGCCATCCTTACATAAATTATCATCGTTTGTCCTTTCACATATTTTCTGTTGCGTACCCTTTTCTTTATCCGTATCGACTTGGGAGCGGGAATCCGTGTTGCCGTTGACCGTCAAAGATTTCTTCTTCTGCATCTTCCGTTCAAATAGGGCCCATCGAAATTTATTGAGTATGGCAGCTTTTGAAGGAAGAACCAAATCAGAATTTTCTTGTTCGTCTCCAATCCTATTTTTGCTGTTGCGATGGCCGCTCCTAGCAGCAATGCTCGATTTGGAGTTCTCGTGATTAACCTCACAGTCAAGCCATCCACCGGGGCGGACTTCATATGAGGAATCGATATGTGGAATTACCCAAAAAGTCATCCAGTCCCTTAAAACCTCGTTGTGTAGATCTTCGGCGTGAGGTAGCGAGGAAGCGGTGTCTTGGCTGGGAGGTGAATTGATCTCCAACAAATATGCGATGGGTTGAACTCCATCCTCTCCCTTCGATTTGTATGACAACATGAAATCCATGCCGCAGTACTCGAACCCATTATTTTTTCTCCCTCCATTTAGCAATCCAAGCCGAAAGGTTTTTCTAACAACCTCAGAAACCGTGGCCTGAACGGAGGGTAAAAAGTCTGCAAGCGGAACAACAGGCTGTTGGTTTTTGTTTGTCGTGTCACTCCACGTTGTGTATTCGGTCTCACCAAAGTCAGCAAGTATTTCCCCCGCAAATTTCGTGTCATCATGGCTGTTGGCGCAACAATTTGTAATATGGATACAATCATCAAATGCTTGGACGGAGCGTGGACTAGCTGCTGACCTATTACCACTGCTACTAGAGGACTCGTCATATTCGTCACCGTCTGTGTTCCCGATAGTGAAAGGATCATTGGCGACGTGTAGAAAGGCTCGCTTGTGTACAAATGCACCTGCAGGAATAGAGATAGCAAAGAATTAAGGTGAACAACACACGATTCATGAACATTATTTCATGGCGGGGCTGTGACATTATTATGCCATTGATAAACAGAGTGTGATAACGAAACTTACTTCCATCACAGGTGACTGTCACATAGACCCGGACGTGGCATTTTTTACCTTCGTACAATACTGGAGGCCATACATACTGCTGAGCAACGTATTTGTGTGAAGATATGATTGGACTGGTCGAAGCATCGCCAAAAGACATAGCATTTTCCGTTCCGACAACCCACACCCCCCCTGCTCCGTTAGCACCGGCATCCTTAACGACCCACCAGTTCAAAACATCAATGGGCGGCCGTTCGATGGTGCCAGTCATACTCGAGAGAAGCTGTGACGATTTGGAAATATCTGGAAGATTGCACAAGATGTCCTGCAGCTCCTGCCGGGAAGATCGTCCTTGTTGTGTTTCTGTGTCGTCGTTTGGCCCGGAAAGCAGATTGACAGAACGAGCAAAGTCGCGGAAACCTTCCAAACTTGTAAAGCAATGGGTTTCACATGTGGCCAAGAGCGGATTTTTGGGGGTGTTTTTCTCGTCGTCGTCGGAAAAGATCCGACCCAAGACCCATTTGGAATCGAGAATGTTGATTCCATTGGGAAGATGCGAGTACACCAAAACGTCGTCTCGAATCTGTTTGGTTTCGTGCCGCGGGGAGTTTTCCCATAAGAAATCAGGAATTATTCTTCCTTTTTGTCTTTGCTGCTCATCAGAAAAATTGTCGTTGGAATTCTTGCCAGTTGTAGCAGTAATGTCGATCCAATCGGATGGAAGGAGCGGTTTAAGCCGCTGATTGGCAACGGCACCCGTTGCTACGTATTGATATGTACCCGTGTCAATCTTCCTGGACTCACTTCTATTATCATTGTCCTCATTGTTCAAAGGAAGACATCTTTCATTGCGATGGTTAATTTGTATTTCTTGCTCGTTCATGGTTCCCATTTTAATTGATACGCATTGTTTTGACAGACTTTTATTTCAGTGCTCGGAGGACTGCTTCAGCATTTAATTTTCGTTGCGTATCGATCCCGCCATCCCCTCTTCATTTACCTCAAAACCTAATTTTTATGCGAACTCCCCCAAAGTTTTGAGAAACATAATCTGCTCTCATTACGGTCAACACCAGCAGACATCGTTGAGAAAAGGCAAAATAAAGAACAAAAACAACAGAAATCGATCCAAACAAGAGCTCAATGAAGAGACAAACCTGGTGTATTTGCTCGACTCTGTAGTAGACTAGGAAGAAAACAGAAGCCTGAAATTTTGACGACACGCTATCGTAAATTCGAGACAATAGAATTATTTTGTCAGGAAAAATATCGGACAAAACCAATTATATTATTATTATACAATTCGAGATATCCAAAAGATTTCCTCTATTGTAACATCATCGAAATAAAGGAAGAGCTCATTTCTCCATTGTAACTTAAGAAGAAACAACCAAGCACCTTCCAAACAATCCACACGGAGCTTAGCAGTGGCAAGGAGAATACATATATGTTGTAATTGTTTGGTTTGGATACAACTTTGTAGCGGAGCAACGTGGCAACGAAGATTGCTAGATTGTTGAAAAATGCCGTGTTGAGTGCTAAATTCGATAGAAGGAACTGCATCTTGGGAAATGCATCCATAAAGGCTGAAAATTCTTGGAGCGGGACAAAACACATTATGTACAAGACGGCACCCATTTGAAGTTGCATCCAGAGAAGATAAGAGAACTCCACCAAGATTGCATTGTGCGACGACTTCTGAAACCAAATAATGTCGGTGGTTTTCGATGGATGCCCAGTCTTTCGCACAATTTCTGAGAACTGCCAAACCGTCAGTAGTATATTGGACACGGTGAATGCGATGAACAGTGGATTCTGAATCGAAAGCATTGTACCCGATCCTTGCCTGCACGATAGAGGAACATGAAACAAAAATAGATTGTAAGATATTTCTAGAAAGAAGGTATAAATAATGCATGAAATTTCATGTGACAGCACTTTTCCATGACTGATTTCTTCACGTACCCCCATTCGGTCAACGACACAGAGGTAAGCCAAAGGCTCTGGATCGGTGCTGGCCAGAACATAGCGTTTCGCGCCGCCTCTTTCTCATTCCGGAAATTCAATCGTCGAATTCCCAACACACCCGCAAGTGTGTGCACGCATCCGCTAAATAGTATTGTAAGCACCCCGCAATCAACATCTGTAAAACTGCTGACAATTAGTACTTCGACCATGTGATGGAGACCCACAAGAATAGATGACAATCCCAAAAACGAATGAAATATCCTTGGGATATCAAGGGTTCCCGCCCTCAACAGTTTTCGGACCTTCTGTTGTGAATTCCAATTGTTCCTTGCCGATTTCTCGTATGTCACTTCTGGTAATGGAGGCTGCACCAAGGTTTTTGGCACCAACGAATACTCTTCTTTTAGTTCAGCCTTTGCGTACTCATTGGTTTTCACTGCATAGTCCTTCCTAATATCGTATCTGTAAGTGCTCTTTATGACAGTTCTACCAACATGATCACTGATGCGACGATGGGATCGACTTGATTGTCGTGACACGAACGCCGCACCTCTTATTGAAGAGGAGAGAACGACGAACAGAAGGAGAAGAGCAGCAGCTACGGCTACCATTCTATCGTAGCATTTTGGGCAATAAATTCGATCTTCTCGTTTGCATTGGTTTGATTCAAAGTGCGAGCTCAATGTGCTCCTACATACACAAAGTCTCAATCAGTGGAAGCATTGCCAAGTTGGGTGCGTTCAGCATCTTTTGGATCTCGAAAACGTGAAAAAGATAGCAATTGCGTCAATTCTTAAAAACGTGCAAAAGAAGTGTCAACTTTAAGGAATCGATGACGCATTGGAAGCATTTTTCCAGTTTCTCATTCGTTGTCATGCGCTTGGACACGTGCAGATCTGTTTATTGCGCGTGTCTGAACAGTGCGAGTCTAAAAACGTACTTTTGATGATTCTTTCGACGCAACTTTAGCACGAAAATCAGTGATCTCATCACAATATCTTTTCCTGATTTCGGGTACAGTACCCGTAGGTGCACGTCATTACAATCGAAATTTCACACAAGAAAATAAACCCCATCATTCTTCCTTTGACATCGTAGACGCATGTTTTCCATGCCATCATTCCTCCCTCTTGTTTTTCTCGACGAAACTATGTAGAAACGGCGCATGCCTACCGTGTCATTATGTTTTCTCTCTTCGTGCGTAACTCATTTATAGATCGTGGGAGCTTGTGTTCGAACGAAGGTATGACTGACACCGTCAATGATGTATCATCCAATGCGATCTTTTGCCAACAATAGACGGTAAATACACGACAAAACGCGTAAAACAATCGAATCAAGATAAATTTTAGAAAATCATTCTTTCTCTCACAAATCCTGACATCATTTGATCACAATAGATACGGAAATAAGAATCGAAAATGGCTCTCACTGCTAACCAGTTCAATCTTGTCTATGACGTCTTGTCGTTCTCTTTGGCCACCATGATGGCCACCACCATCTTCCTCTGGATGCGTGTGGTAAGTAAACCGATCCATTGATGCTCCTTGACATCATTCCTTTCGACGAATTAATCTAACGACTCCCACCGCTATTTCCTCTCACAATCGTTTACACCTTAGTCGAGCGTTCATGAGAAGTTCAAGAGTGCTTTGATCATCTCTGGATTGGTCACCTTCATCGCAGCTTACCACTACATGAGAATCTTCAACTCTTGGACCGAAGCCTACGAATGGGATGGAACCGGAGGAGTTTCTGCCACTGCCATGCCCTTCAATGACGCCTACCGTTACATGGATTGGCTCCTTACCGTTCCACTTCTCCTCATCGAGATTGTTCTCGTCATGAAGTTGCCCGCCGATGAAGTCAAGTCCAAGGCCACATCTCTCGGAGTCGCCTCTGCTGCCATGATTGCCATTGGATACCCTGGTGAACTCGTCTTGAGCGAAGACAACCTTGGAACCCGCTGGACCTACTGGATTGGCGCCATGTTGCCTTTCTTGTACATCGTCCAGACTCTTCTTGTTGGACTTGCTGATGCCACCAACGCAGAATCCGACCCTGCCGTCCGTGACCTCATCAAGGGTGTCCAGTGGTGGACTGTCATCTCGTGGTGCACCTACCCTGTCGTCTACGTCTTCCCCATGTTGGGCATCAGCGGAACCAACGTTGTTGTGTTCATCCAATTGGGTTACTCTGTCTCTGACATCATCTCCAAGTGCGGTGTTGGTTTGATGATTTACCAGATCACTATTGCCAAGTCGGCCGCCATGAAAAAAGGAAACGAAGAAACACCTTTGTACGGTTGAGAACACTGAGTTGGTAAGATCTTTGAGTCGCATGGAACTTGAGAGAAAGCTAAGTTTCGTGCTCTCTTTGTCTTCCGATTCTTCTGATAGTTGTCTGGCACATCCAAGATTATTTCCGTCGGAGATCTGACTGTGGGTGTTCGTCACAAATGAAGACGGTGTCTTCATCTCCTGTAGACGCTTTCTATTTTGGATATTAGTGTACTAAAATTAAGTCAAGTTATTTTTGTCACGAATTTTATTACTTTTGTATTTTAACTAATCTCTCCTGTCTCTGGTCTGAATCGAAGCGTATTTCTTTGTCTTCACAACCTCAAAGATCTTAATTCTATGAAGCATCTAACCGACACCCCCACGCCAAGGAAACGCCTTATAGCTACTACTTTCTAGTGAACAACTCTTGTCGGAAAACCAAATTCTGTCGAAGATCGGCTTTTTTTCGGCTCTTCTGACTATTGATCGGAAAATTACGTACGTACGAAAAAAATCTTGGATTTTCTTGAACCCTTCGGGAATCGATTCATTCGTGGAATCAAATTAAGGGGAAACATTTGAGTTCCCCTTGCGTCATCGATCAATCATTTTTGATGTTCACATCACAACCTGGACACATTTTGATCATCATCGTTTCCCTGCCTGTCACTCACTCTATTCATCTCGCGAAGGGGCTAACCGTTCTAGCAGGAAAGGATGTTCCCAGAATGATTTTAAATAGCACGCAGCGACGACTGTTTCGAACCTTCACTGTCGCACATACTAGGTATCAACAGCAATGCGGAAAGAGAAAACTTCCCTCGAGTTTCGTCGGCAAAAAAATCATTGCATCACCTTTCGATTTCTCTACAACCAATTATCATAATGATAGTATATCACATAGTAGTAAGACTAGCCAAGACGATCTTTATCAACGGTTGAATAGATTCGAAAAGCTGAATTTGCATCCCCTAACTCTAGAGGCCCTTCATCGGCAGGGAATACATGTTCAAACCGAAATACAACAAAAGACTCACGATTTGATTATACGGGGGAAGAATGTTTTAGCGCGTTCTAGAACAGGATCAGGGAAAACATTGGCGTTTTTAGTTCCCAGCATCGAACGTTTCCTATCTCAACAACAACAATTCGAAAATTACCAAGGAATACCCATCCTAATCCTAACTCCAACTAGAGAATTGGCTGCCCAGATCGGCAGGGAGGCTGAAAAACTCCTGTCAATTCACCGAGAGAGTGGAACAAACAAATCGAAAAGTTTTTCGGTACAAGTAGTGTACGGTGGATCCTCCAAGAGCGAAGAAATTCGGCGATTCCAAAGAGGCTTACCTGATATACTTGTTGCTACCCCTGGGAGATTAAAAGATCACTTGTGAGAAAAATCTGAATGTTCGTAACTTTTTGTCAGATCGTCAATTATCAGTTCTTGTGAATGAGCTGATTTTTTGTCCTTTTCTCCATCTCATGTATTTGCTAGAGCCACAACCGTCCTGAAGCTGCCTTACTATTCCGATAAATATTTCGGTACATCCGAAGAAGTCAATACTGGTGAAGGCAAATATAGTGATAGCAGCGATGAAAACTATTACAACATTGCCTTTCGATTGGTACTTCAAAATGGTAACCTGCAAACCTTGGTATTAGACGAAACAGACCGATTACTGGAACTAGGCTTCCGAAAAGATATACAAGATATTTTGTCGTATATCGATGATGATAGTGCGTTGTTCTTCGATTCTTCGAATCCTCCTCGAACAGTGCCAGACCGACAAACCCTCTTATTTTCGGCGACATTATCACCGAGTATCATGAATGTCGTGGACCTCGCAATTTCAAAAGCCAATTCCTCGAGAATCAACAGCACGAGCAGTGAGAAAAATAGAAACTATGAAGTGGTTGATTGTATTCAGGAAAATGATTCCGCCACTCATACCAACACCAACACTAGGCAATCCTACATAGTTTTGCCGCCAAAACGATTCTGGACTGGGACCATAGAATATATTCTACAGCTCATGGCACAGACCTCGTCCTCTCGAAAGAAAAACAAACACAAGATCATTATCTTTTTTGAAATGACAAGGCTTGTCCAGTTGTATTCAAAATTTTTCTCCCTTCGGCTTGGGCACACTCTAGGCGTTTGGGAACTCCATGGCAAGATGGACCAACGGGAAAGGACGAAGGTTGCTCGACGCTTTCAAAATGCCTCTCACGGAGTGCTGATGACAAGCGATGTGAGTGCACGGGGGATTGACTATCCCGATGTAACCCATGTTATCCAAGTGGGAGCACCCCAAAACAAAGAAACCTACATCCATCGTTTGGGTCGCACAGGGCGTGCTGGCAAAGAAGGAAAAGGAACTCTGATACTACCTGAACACGAGAAAAACTTTGTTAAAGACGAATTGGATGGTCTCAAACTGATTTACGACGAATCCCTGGAACAGAGTTTGCGCAGAAAAAGAGCACCTAAAAAATCCATTATGCAAAGAAGCATTCGGAAGAACCTTGCAAGTGAGCTAGGATTGTTGAAGGACGATTTGAAATCTGGTCGAGACACTACTGGCATTGCAGAATCCTTAACCCTTGCCTACCAGTCGCTGGTATCGTACTACTTTCAAACCCGTCGCCAGAGCCGCAACGTTGACGAGGACCAAACAATAGCAAAATCATCTCTTAACGACACCGTGGCTATTCTCAACCAGTTGATTGATGATTTTGGGCTCCCAGAACTCCCCCCCATTGGATTCCAACGTGCTAAGAGTATGGGAATCGAGCATCTCGCAGGGCAACTCAACATCCGGAAAGACTGGAATGATCAAAACTGGGACGTTGGGACTATCGAGAAAAAGAATCACGTTGCTTTTGATGATTGGTTTGGGCTAGTTGATACATCAGAAGCAAAAGGTCCAAGCTCATAGTCTCCCGCAAAGAGCCAACGCATGAGGCAAAAACGAAATAGAAAGAGTGAGTGATGGACACATGTATCCTTGAACATATGTGCGAGAGCACTAATCGACAAAAAAAGGAAATCAAGATAAATTAACGACGACTATATCTTGACAAGCGTCAACAAAGACATTCCCATGGGACCCTACTTCCAGCTAAGAATAAAAATTAATTGATCCTTTATATTCCCAATCAATTCAGAATTAAAAGTTTTTTTTGTTTAGCTGGCGCAAGGACGCTTGCGCTTTTTGGAATCAGAAGAAGTTATGTCAGAATCTCGACACAATAATGATTCCTCCATATTTTTGGGGGTAGCCAGGTCGCTAGATGGTATTGACGATGCTTCGTCATGAATTTCGTCCACAGCCTTGGGCGAGGCCATGGTAGCGGTCGATGACTTTCTATCAAATAGACGAAAACAATCTCTCATTCCCTTGGTTTGCCATTGGATCCGAACATTTCCGCCAGTTTTGGACAACTCGACAATCGATTGCAATGGGACACGGCATTCTAGCCGTTCTCCCGACTGTTTGTCTCCAAGTGGCCAGGAAAACTTTTCGGCAGTGTAGATTTTGTTACTTGATGACTCTTGGTCGGTATATTTTTCGAGCTCTGTGGCTTCGTCCGATTGAACACGAGTGTTTTGCACGTGCAGTATGGTGGAATCTCTCGTACCAACAGACGCCAATTCGGTACCAAATTTCAAACCCCTCCGTGTATTTTTATCCTTGCCACTCATTTTGTCAATCATTGATTCTGGAAATGGATTTACGTCGTAGGGTCTATAATTCAGCCATATATTGACTAGGAATGTCACTCTTCGGCATCGTCGCTTTCGTTTGGAGTCACTATTATCGAATTTCTTTGCCTCGTCCTCTAGCTGCTTTTCGAAGGCATTAGTGCCACCCATCAAGTCCAAAGGCGACGCATGAAGATAGCGCCCATCAAAAGATGCATGTTTTCCGACCGATGGCCACGAAACGAAGCCTTCGATAGTTTCCTCGGGGACGATCCATTCCCCCGTCAATGGATGAACCTGACAATCCATCATGAGCGTGGGGCTGCCCAAATTGGTCAGATACGTTATTGTCGATAAATGAGGATGAATGTACGTCGATCCTCCGGTTAATATTCTCAGCTCTTCATCCTTATCGACGTGGAAGGAAATGCCATTGGCAAAGGGATCGTCTTTCTCATTTTCCGTTTCGGAAGCTGGCTTTTGCAAAGCATTGTGTCGCCCCATTTCTGGAGAAGGCCGCAGTTGACACCACCATTCCGCCCCACTTGTTGTGCGATCGTAATCAAATCCTTCCGATGGAACGTGATGGTGAAAAATATCGAGGGCGAATTGTTCTAGGGCGCATCGAGCTCTGCCATCGGCGGGCATCCAGTAGGTCCGTGGCATGATCAGATTATCACTTATCTCGCAATCCAGCAAAATTTCGTCCATCATGGAAGATGATGACGATGGCGATATTGGTTCATACCAATGATTCAAGTTTGTCATTTCGGCCTTGAAGCTATAATCAATATCTTTTGTGTTGTTCAAATCATGATTCTTTCCATCGTTCTTCGTATTGGCGGTTCTTCCATTTCCGTCGAATCGAAAATTTATCTCTATTTCCATTTTGGATAAAAAATTCAGGAGCCAATAACGGGGTAAATTATCGCGTTGTGGTTGTGAATATCTCGTTTCAGTGCAATGCTTTCGCTGTGCTGCTGTCTCGAATGCGGCATCAACATCGCAATCCGTAGATGTTTGTTCTGGTTTTTGAAGAACAATTTTCAGTGTTTTCGTTTTCCTGCACGGGTGGTTGATGGGCGAGCTTTTTCCGAACACGGGACTGAATAACAAGAATCAGACATATTGTGGTTGAGATGTTATGTGAGACGGGCAAAGACCGTTCGACTTCCCACAGTAAGGGTGGGAAGTAACTGTTACCAATGCCTATGTGCACAGCATCAACCAGACTCAACGAGTAATAGAAACAACTGGAATACCAAAGGACATATTGCAGTGTCAAACAATTATAAATATTACTAGTAAGAATAATAATTCTGGAGTGCAAACATACCGCAGTGATCGAAATGCAGTATTGCATACCTCCGATATCAGGTGATAGGTATTTCTTTTGGGAACACAAATTGGATTTTATCAATTTATCAATGTCATCTCTGTTTCTGATCCAATGTGAAAAGTCATTCTTACTTTTAGTCAAATTCGCGCTGGGGCTGAAATTATTTGAAGAGGCCACCTAGCAATGATAGTTCTTTCTTTGGTTCCTCGGTTTCGGCTTTTTGGAAAAATGATGGACCTGACTCTCGGACAAACCCTTCTTCAGCTTTTTTAAATGCTTTCTCACTAGACTCGAAATGCCTAGTCTTCCATTCTGCACTTAGCTTATCGGCAACATCATCCATCCTGAAGATATAAATGAAAGGCATTTGTCAGATTTAATGAACATCGTGAATGCAGACTAGTTTCAGAAAGTCATTATGAGTTAAAGACGTACCTCCCCGATGGATAATAGGAATACAAAAACGCAAATTGGGCGGGGAAAATGAAATATTGCAAAATAGGCTACGAAAGGGTAGATATTTGATTGTTACAATTTGTAGGATGTGTGAGTGTTCCGAGAGTTTAAATCCATGAACCAGGATCCCCGTGTGTATCGTAAATGCCAATCTTTCACTTACCTTCCAAAAGAATGTCAAATAACTCTTCCAGGACTTTCCGAGATCGTCATGTGGACTCCATGGTGTATCGAATGCATTGACAATTAAGTCACTAGCGAGTCTGCTCAAGAATTGAACAGCGCTTACTCTAATGATCCGTTTTCTGTAAAAATCCTGGAGTGAATCTGCAATTTTTTCGGTAGACTTAGTGTTGGCGAGATTTTCGGTGAGGACGTAAGCATCCTCGATTGCTTGGCATCCACCCCTAAAAAAATAAAAAAAATGAGATAATTAGCCACAAACTTTAGCCGAAGGACCAAAACACTTTGCCTTGAGCGATTCGAACGACGAAACTTACTGTCCCAAGTTCGGCATCATGGCATGGATTGCATCACCTATTAGAACAACATTGCCGTCGGCCCAACTACGGAAGAATTCGGGTGATTTGTCATAAAGATCTCGTTGTTCGACAGAGTCCGGTGGAGTTGCATCAAGAACTGTCATAATCTCGTCACTCCATCCCTCGTGCAAAGATTTAATGTACTCAACAAGATTTTCTTCTGGATCGCTTTGGTCTTCTCTCGTTGAACCACCCCATCCAGAAGGAGCCTTTTTCGAGCCAGGTGGAAGTGCGAAGAAAGCATACCATTGCACACGACCATCTCCAACATCAGAAGTGACAAAGTAGCGTTGAGGGCCTATGTACACTTTGTATCCAGTCTCATAGTAATCATCGGTTTTAAGGACTGTTTCTCCGGCAAAGACGGTGTATCCTGAATAGTCACATCCTTGGCGCTTCTTCTTGTTTTTACTTAAAGATTTAATTCCACCTTCATCATACATTTGATTTCGGATTGCGCTCCAAATTCCATCGCATCCCACCAAAACGTCTGCTTCTGCTTTCTCTCCATCTGATAAAGAGATTGAAACCCCATTGCCCTTTCCAAGGTTTTCGTAACCGACAACTGGGTTTCCGTTCTGGATGAAATCTGGTTTGATTTGTTTACACTCGTCCAACAAGATTTCTTGAAGATCTGGACGGTCAATCACCCCGGTGTAAGCTAAAATTATCGTATTCAGAATGAGCAATACGTCAGCCAAAAAAAATTCGATAAAAAAAAGATACAAGATTTCAATCAAATGACACATGAATGCGAACATTTGTGCCATTTGGCTACTTACGTAGGCCAAACAGATCGGCACATTCTTTCAAGGGAAATTTGACAAACCAATCAGCGGGGGCGTCAGGATTCACAAGATAATCAAGAGAATCATCGGTCATTCTAAAAGATCCATCTGATCGAAGACCTAATTATATAATATTTGTGCGAACGATGGTGAGATGTGAAACAACATTTGGTAAAATGAATATCGTCGTCGATTTTTGAAATACATACCATCTTTGATTCCACATGTGCGAATTCCGGTAAAAGTAAATTTTTCCATGACACGATCAAAAAGGTTATCATCGATTTCCTTAATAACAGATAACGCATTTGAAGCAAATTGAATGGGGCCGCCAAATCGAGCAAATTCCGAAGTCTTTTCGTACACCGTCACGTCGAAACCCTTCGAAAGAATTGACAAACACGTGACAAATCATATGATGAATTGAAATAGATAAGCAAGGTAAGCTATAATGTTCGAAGAGAGTTGATTTCTTTCCCATTCAAATCCGTTACGAAGGCACGTGAAACAGTTTCTCGCAGAAATTGCGACAACTTACTTTCTTGAGCATGTAATAGGCGGCAGTCAAACCTCCAACTCCACCTCCTGCAATTGCAACTTTCAGAGGTCGCCCAGGTCTTGCTGGAAGGCCCAATAAATCATAGTCAGAAGAACCATTCGCATCGGAAGAACCGTTTTCTGTCTCAGAATCTATCGATGCCGCGTTGAATCGAACGGGAACCTTTGAGGAAGAGCTTTGGTGCGTACTCAGGGGAGATTTTGAAAAAGTAAACGCCAAGGTTTTCTGATTGACTGCACTGAGTGCCAAAAGACACGATGCGATGAACTTCATATTGTAAATGATGGTTTCCGTGGAGAATACGACTGATACTTTCCGCTTGACCTGTCGATCTACTGTATCCTTTGTTCGGATGATTCCGATACAGAGGGAATTTCAACGCAGCGCCGACAAAAGAAAACACGGATGAAGAATGAAGTGTAGCGAGGATCAAAAAACGTTTCCCGCTTCAACCAAAGGTTATCATGAGGTTTACACGTGTATCGTGGTACATATAGATATAAAGCATATCTTTACTACGTATTACTACGTATTACGTCAGTTCTAATTAATTATTTCACTTTTCAAACAAAGATTTCTTTGAAAGAGCAATCCGATTCTCGTCCCCCTTGAAAGTCACCACTTCTGTATAAAGTTACCGGTACAATCAATAGAACAAACATGTTTCGATCGGGCACACTCGTAATGGGAATGGCACTTCTTGGGTGCTCCACGGCTTTCACCCCTTCGAGCAACAATGGTAGGTGATTCGAAAGCGACAAAGTTATGCGATGAAACTTAATCGGCGTAAGCTCGATCGGAGCTTTCTTGTTATTCTAGTCACCGGTATTTTTCTATTGCTCTATCCAGTGATTGCTATTTACAACGCATCCTCAAAGCACGTTCATTGTTTCTGAATATTCTCACACACCCATTTCGACAATCTTGATATTTCTACTCCACAGCAAGAGCCGACGTCACATCCCTTTCAATGGCCAAGGCATTGATTGTTCAGAATAAGGGAGGAGGTCACGGAGAGCTAGGTAAGCTTCAATGCTGATATTGATTCATCTTTCCGATCTTTTTCATGATAATACATTCCCTTCCTTCTTTGGAGATACATCTCAATTTTCCCACCATTATCCCTAACCATCTTCTATAACCTTGGGATTGCGTGCAATTTATGGGTAACCCAACAATAGGCTTTCAACTCGCCAAAAAGCTGGCTACAAATGATAAGATCGATTCCATAACCATTCTCCAAGACAAGAACTGCAACCTGGATTCCGAACCCTTCCGATCGTATGCATCCGACATTCCGGACACTAATGTCATCTTTGCCGAACTAGGCGATGAATCGATGGGTACCGAAGAAGTTCAAAAGATTTTGGGAGGAGACGATGCAAAATTTGAGTACATCTACGACAATTTTTCCAAAGGCCCCGAGGGAATGAGCAAGGCTCTTTGTGATATTGCCAAAGGCTGGGATTGCGTCAAGCTATACACGTACGTTTCGTCGGCTGGCATGTACCAACCTTCCGAAACCACAGAATTTCCCATGGCTGAGGGCTCCACTCCTATCAAAGAATCGGCCGGCCAAGCCAAAATGGATAAGTACATTGCGGAGGAGTGTAGTCTTCCACTGGTTTCTTTCCGACCCCAATACATCTATGGCGAAAAATCAAACAAGCACGATTACATTGATTGGTTCTTTGATCGGTTGTCTGCCGGTCTCCCATTACTCATTCCCAGCCCTGGTACACAAAAGGTTTCGCTTACAAACTCCGAAGATGTTGCTTCATTATTGGTAGCGCCTCTCGATAATGAAGAAGCCGCTATTGAACAGAGATACTTCAACTGCGGAACCGACAAACTCCTAACGTACGATGAAGTAGCCTTCCTCTGTGCCGAAGCTGCCGGAATTTCGAAAGACGACGTCAAGATCGAGCATTACTCGGGAGAAAAGTTCGGAAAGGTAAAATTTCCGTTCCGGCTTACCGACTTCTATGTTTCGCCCGACATGGCAAAGGAGAAACTGGGGTACAAGGGTTCATCGAAAAGCCTAGCAGACGACATCACGTGGTATTACGAAAACTACAAGGCCCGTGATAAATCGAGCTTAGACCTTTCCAAAGATCAAGAAGTGTTGGCAGAGTTGTGATTAGTGCGATAAATAATTGAAATGTTACCTTACGAATGACTAGGTATTTGATCTTTTTTACCGATGCAGTATAGATATGTTTCACTTTAAGTGTATGTATCATTACAATGTTGTTCGAGCGCTTTCTTTACATATCTTCCAACTCTCTCGCTATTTCAGCCTCGAGCTCGTCAAGCTCTGGATCAACGTTACCGACGATGTCATCGTCAACCAGTTCAAAGCCATTTTTCGGTGACAGTTCGGAGAGTTCGTCAAGATTTGTGTCTTTGGTCCCCGCGGCATCACTATTCATATCGACCGTCGAATCTACAGGTTCTTCGACATGTGAAAAGCTGCCATCATGTTCTCCGGTGTCTGATACCTCTTCTTCGCTACCAGGAGCGACACCGTCGTCGCCACCGTCATCAGTGGACGGATTTTCGACATGATTTGCTATGCTAGAAGCCTGTCCTTCATAGGACCAAATTTCGTCTAGACTTAATCCAGCCTGTATCGACAAATCATACCAAGAATACAATGTTGAGAGAGTTTCATATAGTCAATGATCAATATTTTACCGCAACACTTGTTCTCACCTCGTATCGAGTGAAAGCGCAATGGAAAAAGTAGTTACGCCAAAACGTTTTTTCACGGGAGCCTCCGCCTATCGGAAACAAGAAAAATATCAGACGAACATCAATCGCACAGTTGATAGAAAACCCAAAAAAGAAAAATGTCCAAGAACAAAAGTTTAGACACCGAAGTACGAAGACTCGAAAGCAAAAAAGCAGATCCATTCCTTGCTCGTTTACGCACCAGAAAAATTTGCTTGCATGGCAACCAACTTTGGATCTTCCTTCATAGTCCTTTGAATCAGACCTACATGAGTGTCCAAATCAAATTCTTCCAACAATGGGGGGAGAGGTTTTAGTTTTGCAAGCATTTCAAGGCTTTCTTCGGAGGGCGGCATATGTCGCACTCGAGGCTTGCTTCCAACTTCATCGTTCGAGTACTTTTCTTCTAATGCATTATCATCTTGACCTACCCCATCATCATTATCCACTTTTTGCTCCGGCTCGAATGAAACTTCCTCCTCTTCTTCGCTTGCTTCCAATTGCACATTCAACAGAGGCATTTCGTAAGGTCCAAAAAATGTTTCTTCGCGTCCACTTAGTTCCAAGATAGCTTCTTTGGTTTCTTCCACTAAAATCTAAATTGTCGGAGAAGGCGTTGTGGAACATCAATGATTAAAAATTAAAAGCTTGTTCGTCATTTTGAATTATCAACCGATAAAAGCGCTAGAAAACAATACTTGCAACGTACCTCCATTTCCGGATTGAGTGTTCCCCATGGCAATATTTTGTTGAGCCGATCCTTGGCTTGTGCTTTTCGATTTGCTTCTTCTCGAAAATTTGCGCGTTCCGAAATCATTTCGTCTGTGTTTAGGGTGATTTTGGCCAGGAATTCTTTGTGCTCCGTGGGAATAGCTTCTGACACGGATTCCGACACGTTCTGGACC
>Ga0115013_10000250_pt1 | contig 34765 bp, 29 predicted proteins | sample SouAtlMetagenome_2_FD_88686 | JGI IMG/M metagenome (GOLD analysis project Ga0115013, IMG submission 88686) | Marine eukaryotic phytoplankton communities from Atlantic Ocean - South Atlantic ANT15 Metagenome | ecosystem: Environmental > Aquatic > Marine > Oceanic | place: South Atlantic Ocean...
TACGGTTTCAAACTCGTATTGTTGTGGGGACTTTGGGGTTAGCATGGTGAACACTCCGAATTTCACTATGCCTATTAGATCAAAGCCCCAGACTTTCGTCTAGGGCTTTTTCAACAGTCTGAGCCGCTACTGTGTAGCGGCTTTTTTATATGTAAACACTTTATCCCAATGACGGCATAGCTATGCTATGCCGCGAATTGTCATTTGAGATATCGAGTGCTAAATGATCGGCTTCACACTGAGGATTAGCTGTCAGCAGCGCTAAAGCAAACTGAGTAGCGGTATTGCTTCTCTTCCAACAAGAATGCTTTATGTGTACTTGGGCTCCATGAATCATCGCCGCCTACGCCCATGTGGGCATGATCTATGTACACAAACACACAATCTTGAGGTGTTAAATCACAGGTGTGTTTTGCCTCGTCTAGCTGTGCTTGCCCATATTCGCTCACGTTAAAATAGAACTGTCCTTTTGCTTTCAAGCCGCTAACTTCAAGTTGTGTACAGCCACAGCGCAAGCCGTTGTCCGTTGGGAATATGTAGCACGTTTGCATCTCTTCTATAGGTAAGGTGTAGCGACCATAACGCGCTGCCGCTTTTCTGTCAGGATAGTTCTCAAATGGCCCTAGTCCTTCCCAGGTAATCGACGTTGGCTTATCGGCTACAGGCACTGCCGTTTGTATACCAATTCGCGGCATAGGTGGTAAACCGTCATCCAAGAGCACTTCAACGTCTACCGATAGCTTAGCCTGTGCATTTATGGTGTAAACCCACTTTGTTGCCGCTACCAGCTTTTCTGAATGGTGATAATCAAACAACGATGTTATACGCACGTCTTGCGCGCCCTGCTCTACGTTTACGCCCGTGCAAGTGCGTGTCCACTTGCCAATTCCAGCACGACGCCAGCGAGACTCCCACGCATTTGGGTCTGGATTATCAACTTCGCTTACCCCAATGTCGTTATCTAGCGGCGCTCTGAAAAAGTTATCTTCTAGCGGCGCGCTAAGTGTTTCCTCCGCGCCTTGAAGCCACGAGGTTAATAGCCCGCTCTCACTATTAAAGCTAAATACGTTATTTTGCGCATGTACCAGCAACATCCCATCCTGAGCTTCAATTGATAGCTCACTAGTGCCGCTTGTTGTTTCGTTATCATTAAGAGAAAACGATACTATTCCACTCTTGTTGACTAGCGCTAACTGGGCGGTGTCCATAACATGCCCTGCTTTAGCCCACGAGCAGTCATTCGCTAGTACCACATCAATATTTAAGTGGTAGTCAGCGCCTGCTTTAAACGTAATATCTGGGCTAAGACTGAGCATTTGTGTTTGTTGCGGGGCAATGTCGATTTCGCATTCGCCCTTCGCCTCAGCAATCGGTTGTCCATTTTCTAACACTTGCCAACGTAATAACTCGTTGTCTGTGCGTCTAAATAAGTAATCGCTGCTTACTGTAAGCTCAAACTTGTTGTCTTTCTCAACCAACGAAAAGCTTAAGTGCTGCTGACAATATTTAGCTTCTAATAAGTGCGGATGTGGCGTTCTGTCTGGAAATAACAGACCGTTTATACAGAATTGTCTGTCGTTTTCAGTATCGCCGAAGTCTCCGCCATAAGCCCAGTATGCTTCGCCGCTATTGGTGTGCTTTACTAACCCTTGATCAACCCAGTCCCAAATAAAGCCACCTTGAAGGCGAGGATAAGCCTTAAACGCTTTCCAGTATTCATCAAAGCTACCCAAGCTATTACCCATAGCATGCGCATATTCGCATAGAATAACGGGGCGGTTTTCCCCCGGCATCGACAACCATTTTTTAATGGCCCACTTAGGCACTGCATCGTCTTTAATGTCGGTATCAACCCGTGCGTACATTGGCGCAATAATGTCGGTAGCCGAAGTATCAGCGCCGCCGCCTTCGTACTGTACAGGGCGCGATGGGTCAAATGACTTTGCCCAGCCATACATTGCATCGTGGGTAGGGCCGTGACCAGACTCATTCCCTAACGACCAAATAATGATGCTGGGGTGGTTTTTGTCTCGCTCGACCATTTGCGTAAAGCGCGCCATGTAAGCGCCGGCCCAGAGCGGGTCGCGAGAAAGCCTTCCCATTGGGAACATACCGTGGGTTTCGATGTTAGCTTCATCCACCACATAAAGCCCGTATTCATCACAAAGCTCATACCAGCGCGGATGATTAGGGTAATGGGCAGTACGTACGGCATTGAAATTGTTTTGCTTTAACAACTTAATGTCTTCAAGCATGTCATCTTCATTAATTGCATGCCCTTTCGTTTGATGGTGTTCGTGACGGTTAACCCCACGAATTAGCACGGCTTTACCATTTACCAGTAACTGGCCGTTTTTCATTTCAATGTTTCTAAAGCCAACGTTATAGGCCTCAACATCAACGGCATTGCCATTCTCATCAATAAGCGAGACTACGATGCGGTACAGATTCGGTGTTTCAGCAGTCCAGTGTTTAGGTTCATTCACATGAAGCGTTTGAAAAACCACGTCATCCCAACCGCCCTTTTCATCAATACGTTTATTGTTAGTGCCGGTAATGACTTGCTCGGTGACAGCGTTATCGCCATCAAAAAGCTGGATGCCCACTTTGTAAGTAGAAGGCGCATTGATGGCGGTACGTACGGTTACTGTTGCGTCGCGATAGCATGCGTCAAGGCTTGGCGTAACAAACACGTCCTGAATGTGATGCTGAGGTTTGGTGACTAGATTTACGTCGCGGAAGATACCGCTAAGCCACCACATGTCCTGATCTTCTAAGTAGCTGCCGTCTGACCATCGGATCACCATTACCGCTAGTCGGTTTTCACCTTCGACCAAGTAGCCAGACAAATCGAATTCAGCCGGTAGTCGACTGTCTTGGGAATAGCCTACGTACTCGCCGTTGCACCACAAGTGAAACGCGCTATTTACCCCTTCAAAGACGATATGATTGCGCTGTTTTAACTCATCCTTGGTAACGTTGAACGTTGTTCGGTAGCAACCCGTTGGATTCTCGCTAGGAACCACAGGAGGGTTCACCGCGAAGGGATATTTCACGTTACAGTAAATCGGTTTGTCGTGACCTTGCAGCTGCCAGTTAGAAGGTACGGTAATGGTCTGCCAATTAGCAGACTCGTCACCATTTAATGTTTTAGAAAGCAGGCTTTCAGGTACGTTTGTTGGAGCTTCAAATAAACGGAAATCCCACTGACCGTTTAAACTACGCTTTTGCGCATTGGTATTTTGCAATGCGTCTTTTAGCGTTTTATATCCGTGATGTGGACTGTGGGCATTGATGCGATTCCTCTGAAATACAACCGGGTTTTGCCAATCGTTTTGAGCCACTACTTGCGCAACATTAAGCATGTCATATCCTTTACTTTTTCGTTAAGCGCAATATAGCTAACTTTCATTAAATCCTTTATGCTCTAATCTTTCATATATTTATCCAAAACTATCATTTCACATTTATGCAACTTAGCTTTAGAGACATTGTAGACATAGGCCCTAAGTGCTTTGAACGCTTTATTGATAGTAGTAATGCGCCTGAAATCAGCGACCTGGAGATTGAACTAGCAGGATGCTCTAACTTATCAGGTGACTATACGGTAGGTCGCGTTTCGCCTCCTAACCACACCTTGTTTTACAGCATTCATGGAAAAGGAAAGTTTCGTGTCCCGTCAGGCGAGATGCAATTAGATGAAGGACAGCTAATTATTTTACCCGCTGGACAAAGTTTCGAAGTCACAATAGTCAGTGAGCAATGGGATATAATTTGGGTAAACTTGGCAGACTCCGAACGCTGGACACTATTTAATAAGCTAGGTGCTGTGATAGTGGATAATGCCATGTTGGAAGGACTGCATCATGCAATGGAGCTTTTGTATTTAGAGCGTGACGTCGAGAATCGAAATTCGGCGATGCAAGTTGTGTCTCGCTACCTGCACCGTATTATTGATGCGCCTTTGAGTGACGTACATACTCACGATGAGAAAGAGCGACGCCAGGTAAGCAGACTACACAGCCTCTTTTCTACGGTTGAAAAACAGCTTCAGTTTGATTGGGATATGGAAAGCTTAAGTGAGAAAGCGCATTATTCTGCCCCTCACCTTCACAGGCTGTGCTTACAAGTGTTTGGACGCAGTCCCAAACAGCACGTTATCCATTTGCGTATGACACGAGCCAAAAGCTTATTACTAAGCACGCAGTGGCCCGTATCTTATATCGCCAGTTATGTAGGCTACGCAAATGTATTTACGTTCTCGAAACGCTTTAAGAAGTCCACCGGGCTGTCTCCTTCAGCGTTTCGAGAAAGCGTAAACTAGCTGCCTGCTATCTTCATTTGGTCAATAAGCACAGAACCGGTCTGTACACTACCGCGCACATCTTTTTCAGCGCCAATTGCCACAATGCCTTTAAACATATCTTTCAGATTGCCAGCAATAGTTACCTCGTGAACTGGGTATTGGATGATGCCATTTTCAACCCAGTATCCCGCTGCGCCGCGCGAGTAATCGCCCGTCACACCGTTAACGCCCTGCCCCATCAGTTCGGTTACGAACAAACCTGTGCCCATTTCTTTAAGCAGGTCGGCGTCGCTGTGACCCGTATCACCTACTAGCCAGTTATGAATACCACCGGCGTGGCCATTCGAGCGGGTGTTTAGTTTACGCGACGAGTAAGTGGTATAAAGATATGTAGCCAATTTACCCGCATCGACAATGGTCATGTCAGAACATGCCACACCTTCGTTGTCGAAGCTTGAGCTTGCCAGACCGCCTTTAATAAACGGACGCTCTTCAATATTAAGCCATTCTGGGAAAACTTGTTTACCCAAGCTATCTAGCAAGAAGCTAGAGCGACGGTAAAGGCTGCCGCCGCTGATAGCTCCAACGTAATGGCCAAATAAGCTAGATGCAATGTCACGGTGTAAAAGCACAGGCACGTTTGCCGTGTTGATTTTACGAGCCCCCAAACGGTCTACAGTAGCTTTAGCGGCATCAATACCCACTGCACTTGCTGATTGCAGCAAAGACGCTTTACGACTTACTGTGTAAGCGTAATCGCGCTGCATATCGTTATCTTGTGCGCCAATAACCATACAGCTTAGTGAATAACGACTGCTAGGATAACCGGCGTTAATTCCATGGGTGTTGCCGTAAACGCGCATACCTAGATTTGCGTTATACGACGCGCCATCTGAATTTGTAATGCGCGAGTCGTAATTCATTGCCGCCGTTTCGGCTTCAATAGCAGTTTTAATGGCCTTTTCAGTATCTAATTCTTCAGGGTGATACAGGTCTAAATCAGGGAACTCGGTAGCAATAAGGTCGGCATCGGCCAAACCTGTACAAGGATCTTCACTGGTATAGCGAGCAATATCGACGGCTTTTTCTACCGCGAGTGTTAGCGCCGCTTTGCTCAGATCAGCGGTAGACGCACTCCCCTTTCGCTTGCCTACGTATACGCTTATACCTAAGCCGCCGTCGTTGGTAAATTCAACGTTTTCAACTTCTTGCATACGTGAAGAAACGGCGATGCCCTGCACTTTAGACATGCTGGCTTCGGCTTGTGTTGCGCCTTTAGAAAGGGCTAATTTCAGTACATCATCTACGACATTTTGAATGTCGGCTAACTGCTGCTCAATTTGCATAGTAAGTTTCGCTGTCTTAATTCGACTGTGATAGTTACAATTTAGCTAAAGTGTAACACTAATGAGTTTGAAATGAGTGATCAGAAATACAATTCTCCTGAAGATCCTTACTTCGAAGATGCGCAAGCAGATGAGTTCGAAGAGGAAGAATTAATCAGTAAAACTGAGCTGAAGCGTCAAGCTAGAGAACTTCACAAGCTAGGTGAAACGTTGGTTAACCTGACCGATGCTCACATAGCGACGATTCCAATGGATGAAGAGCTTGCTGACGCCGTAGCTATTGCCCGCAAAGTGAATAAGAAAAAAGACGGTTACCGCCGTCAGCTTCAGTTTATCGGCAAAGCTTTACGTCAAAGAGATACCGCCCCTATTGAAGAGGCGTTGGCTAAAATTACACATCAGCATCAGGCGAGCAATGCGGCCTTTCATGCACTAGAAAAAGCCCGTGAAGCCGTGATTGAACAGGGCGACCCCGCTATTCAAAAGCTGATTGAAGCGCATCCTGAACTGGACCGCCAAAAGCTGCGCCAATTTCATCGCCAAGTTAAAAAAGAGCGTGAAAAAAATGCGCCGCCTAAAGCATTCAGAGAGCTGTTTCAGTATTTGAAAGACGTTATTCATGAGGATTAACGGTCTGCAATTAAAGTAATCTCAACATCACAGTTTCGTTCACCAGCCAAAGGGGGATAGTGTGAAAATATTTTCCAACCCTAACGCAACACTGAAAAGCAAGTACGGCCAGTATCAAATTGCTGTGCTTGGTAGCATTGTTGGCGTGTCGGCTGAAGGTATTGCCGATGGTTCAGCCATTGAACGCTATGCGCGAGATATGATGGATGTGATTAACAGTTTTGGTGGGAATCACTGGGCATTTTTAGGTTTTTTGCATGGTTCTGCCCTTCTCACTAAAGCAGGCGAGACAGAACTGCAGCGTTCAATAGAGTGGCGTGCGAAGCACGGAATGGCGCTTGGCGCGCTAGTTATCGGCGATACCACGGTGCAGCCCATTGTAAGAGCGCAATTTCAGAGAATTTACGACAATGCAGGCCTTGAGCTAGGTATTTTTACCAACGAAGAAGATGCTATTGAGTGGTTGAATGAAAAAGGATTTGAAAGTTAGCCACGACTTATCCCAGTTCGCACACAAAAAAGGTTGGTGCCTAGGCCCAACCTTTTTTTAATTTTCCAGTATACAGGTTTGAGCTGAATTAAGCCGTGCCACCCACCGTCAACTCGTCAATTTTAAGCGTAGGCTGACCTACACCCACTGGCACGCTTTGACCGTCTTTACCACATACGCCCACGCCCTTATCTAGGGCAGTGTCGTTGCCAATCATTGAGATTTTTTGCATAACTTCTGGACCGTTACCAATTAAGGTAGCCCCTTTCACCGGTGCGGTAATTTTACCATTTTCAATTAAGTAGGCTTCCGCGCTAGAAAATACAAATTTTCCTGACGTAATGTCTACTTGTCCGCCAGCAAAGTTCGGCGCGTAAATACCTTTGTCGATAGACGCGATAATTTCCTGCGGATCGTGTTGGCCTTCCAGCATATAAGTATTCGTCATGCGGGGCATAGGCAAGTGTGCATAGGATTCACGACGACCGTTACCGGTAGGCGCAACGCCCATAAGCTTGGCATTATGTTTATCCTGCATATAACCTTTCAAGATACCATCTTCAATAAGCACGTTGTGCGCTGTTGGTGTGCCTTCATCGTCTACCGACAACGAGCCACGACGGTCGTTTAATGTGCCATCGTCAACAACCGTCACGCCTTTTGCTGCAACGCGCTGACCAATGCGACCACTAAATGTTGATGCACCCTTACGGTTAAAGTCGCCTTCAAGACCGTGCCCTACCGCTTCGTGAAGTAATACACCAGGCCAACCGTTACCTAAAACTACAGGCATAGCGCCTGCCGGTGACGCCACAGCCTGCATGTTTACGCGTGCCATGTGAAGGGCATCTTCTGCCAAGGTTTCGTAATACGGTTTGCCGTTTTCGTCTTGCTTAAAGAACGAGTAGGCATAACGACCACCAGCTCCCGCTGAACCACGTTCACGTCTATCGCCTCGTTCTAGCAATACCGAGCAGTTCAAGCGCACTAGCGGGCGAATATCAGTAGCTAAAGTACCGTCACTGCCAGCAACTAAAATTTCTTCATACACACCGCTTAAGCTCACCACTACCTGATTGGCGGACGGCTCTTGTTTGCGGATATAGGCATCTACTGCTTTTAAAAGCGAAATTTTTTCAGCGTCTTGCATCGCAAGAATAGGGTTATTTTCGCTGTATCGCGCTTGCACTGGTTTTTGTCCAAGCGAAGCAACTTGTTGTGAACCGCCGCTTGGCGCAATGCCGCGAGCCGCTTTACACGCTTTGGTCAACGCTTCTTCGCTTATCTCATCTGAATAAGCGAACCCTGTTTTCTCGCCGCTAATTGCACGCACGCCTACGCCGCGCTCTATGTTATAGCTGCCTTCTTTAATAATGCCATCTTCCAACACCCAGCTTTCGTGCTGGCTTGACTGAAAATATAAATCGGCATAGTCGGTATCGTGACGATGAATAGTCGCTAAAGCACGCTCTAGCTTAGAGATATCTAGCCCTGAGTCAGATAATAAATGACGCTCAACAGATTTAGACAAAGTGACTCCTGAATCGGTTATGTTCGGCAACCGGCATATTCTGTTTAATGGTTTCTCTTTCTGCAATATCTACTTTTGCCGAAACTAACCCTACGTCGGTTTTGCGTTCGGCAAGGGTCTCCCCCCAAGGCGACAGTACAAGACTGTGACCGTATGTTTCACGACCATTTGCATGCACGCCACTTTGATTTGCAGCTACCACAAAGCACTGCTTTTCAATGGCTCTGGCTTGCAACAACGCATGCCAATGCGCTTCTCCGGTGCGCTGGGTAAAGGCCGCTGGCAACACCAAAATATCGATATCGCCCATTGCAGTAAATAACCCTGGAAAGCGTACATCATAGCACACCGCAAGACCAATGTTGCCTATTGGCGTTTCAACAGTAACCACCTTGCTGCCCGCTTCGGTTGTCGCCGATTCACGATAACTGCCCGTGTTGTCGTTAACTGATACATCGAACATGTGAATTTTGCGGTAGTCTGCTAACACATCGCCATTGGGGCCAAACAGCATGCAGGCTGCGGAAAACTTCTCTGGGCTATTGGTTTTCACTGGAAACGTACCCGAAACCAGATAGCACTGATATTGTGCAGCAAGCGCTGACAAACGTCGCTGAATCTCACCTTCGCCCTTTGCTTCTGCCACAGCAAGTTGGCCTTTGTCTTTACCGCCGAAATAAGCAAAACACTCTGGAAGCACAACTAAACTGTTTTTCTCAATCTTTGCCGATGCCATTTCGTTTGCAACGGTGTCGAGATTTTCTTCCACGCTTGGCGCAGATGTCATTTGTAATGCAACTAAATTAACCATCGATCACCTCCATTTTAAGCCTGCGTACGTCATCTTCCGTTAATGGCCTGTCTTGCGGGTTGGCCGGTACAGGCGCATTTTGCGCAGGTAAGCTGATGTCTTTGCTGTTGCGCTCAACTTCGTCGAACTTAGGATCTTTTATGGTACCTGTAACGCGATAGTTCACATTTGAAATGACTTTCGCAGAGGTTAGCACCTGATCTATGGCAAGAGCAGCGAGTGCAGTAGGCGGCGTAGCCAAGAAATACACTAAAAACGGTAAGTTCCCAGTTACGTTCGGTGCGAACGATACGTTGTAATTTAATCCACCGGTATTGAGGTCTGTGAAGCCCGTGATCTCTATTTCACCAGCGCCGCCGTCAATTTCAGTATCGTCGGTATACGCTTTGCCATCAACAATACTTAACGTGCCGCCCATATCGTCGTAGAAAAACCCCTTAGCAAAAACGTCTCGAAAATCGAGGCTGAGCTTCCGCACTAACGAGTTCAAGCTAAACAGGGTAAAGATACGTGACCCCTTATCACTCAACTCAGTTAGATACCCATCTGAGAGCGACCACTCAACATTACCGTTTAGCTGTTCAAACCCGAAATCCATCGGCGCATTTGGCCAGTTGATATCAAACGCGACGTTTGCGCTAGAATCTTTTATACCTGATTCAACACCGTACTCTTTTAGCATCTGCCCAACGTCGGGAGACGTTAATGTTCCGTTTAACGCGCTTTGAATCTCGCCTCCGATGTGCTTCCAATAACCCGTTGCGGTAACGTTAGTTTCATCAGATTTCACTAGAAGCTGGCGAATGGCTAAACCATTCTCTTCCTTCGCGATGTCTAAGGTAATTTCACCTAAATCGATGCCGTGCACGCCACAGGACTGACAATAAAAATAAATGGGCGGTAGCGTATTTGGGTCAATATTGTAGGGCGACTCGCCTTCCTCACTTGGCATAGCACTATTCGTAGCTAACTCAACGCCGCTCTCTGAACCGTTTTTTGTCGCCCCCCCGGCTTGAGCAGGCTTCTCTAGTGATAAATAGTCGGCATTTATCTCAATGCCCTGCTCGTCTAAATCACTATTAATACGAATAGTGGCTCTTGCCTGAGGCGACGCTAAGTCTAGGATCCAATCTTTATTGCGTTCTGTTGCACTGAGCTGCGCATCATTAATACTGTGGCCAGCAAAATTTAGCTTGTCGGCTTTGGCGAATATCCGCGAGGGAGTACCAAACAAATTCGCTTTTTTGCTTTCGTTTGATTGGATACTCGATTGAGCATTTGTTTTTGTAACGGCGGTGCTGGTGTCTTTCCCTTTACCGGAAAGTAACATATTTATAGTGGTAAACCATTCTTGCACATCAGCTTGAGCTAGATTCGCACTGATACTAAAACCTGTACCAATGTTGGCTATATCGCTTTCGCCAAGTGCCAAGTGCGCACGTGAAAACTGCATTTCTTTGTGCGGTAGTACGCCATCAAAACGAATGTTATCACCAAGTGACGCCTCCACATTTGATGCTTTGCTATCGCCTTTACTGGTAATAAGCAGCGGTAAACTGCTGCCCGCTGGCGTATCGAAGGGAGCAGGCAATACACTTTGTGTCGCCGTTAAATCTGCAGTTAAATTGGCAGTATAGTTAAACCCACTGTTTGAAAGCGACAGTTGAACTGTAGTGTTCCAATCACTTTCGCCGTCGATGTATTCGGTGAGGTCTGTATTCACATAGTTAGCCAGCGGGTGTACATGCCATCGCCCACCTAACTCTACATTTAGGTCGTATGTGTCGCCCTGTCTACCGGATAGCGACAAGTTCACCGGCTGTTTAAGAAACTGCGCCTGAAGCCCACTTGCGTCTATATCGCCATTAACAAATGACACCTCTCCCGATGCCTTATCAAATAGCATATTTGTGGTCGCGACAAAAACGGGGTTATCCGACAAGTGTGCCGTTCCCGATGCCACCACATCTTTGCCTTTAAACGGAATATCAAGCTTTATGTCGGCAGATAGAGGCCCGCCAATTTGCACGTCTTCGTTAAGTACTTTGCCTAAAGATTTTTTGAGGGACGAATCCATCATTAACGCGGTTAGCGCGTCGCCAGTGCCAGTACCATTGGCATAAATAATCAGGCGAGCATCTGGACTAAAGCTTGGAATGGCAGCCGACATATCACTGATTTTCATACCAGCAAGCGTCGCACTAGGGCTCTCCATCACTAATGCATTATTCACAAAATACAAAGATAGGTCTAAGTTGTTAAGTGCCGGCCAGTCTGGAGCAAAAAGAAAATCCCCCTGCTCAATATCGACATACGCCTGAAAAATGCCCGTGTTGTCGTCAAACGGGAAGTCACTCGTGCGACCGTGCCACAGCACGCGCGCATTTGCGATTTCACCTTCTCCTGTAAACGCACGAGTAAGGTATTTATCGGTATTAGCCCCCATTAAAGAAGGGGGAAATAAACTGCTCACCTCATTTAGCGCCAATGGGCTTACATCCACATAAAGTGACATAAACCCTGTCGACGTATTCAGTTTAAACTGCGGGCGAAGAGTAACGGCATCACTATCAAGCAGCATATCGCTGCCTTTTACTACCCACTGCTTGTCTTCGCTATCTATCTGCTCTGGGTAAATATAAAACTGAGATTTAAACAGGTTTATATTGACGTCTTTCTTAATTACGCCGTTGGCACTTAGTAAGCTATCCGCACTTTCCAAGTAGATAGCGCCATTATTTTTATACCAGAAAAAGTCTGCGTCTAGCGACGAAAGACCTGGTACCTTATCTGTTTTGTCCCACTGCAAATCTAGCACTTTAGCCGCTAAAGAAGGCTGGCCGTTGTGCCATTGAATCTGCAACGTGGCCAACTCGCCTTTTGGATTAAGCCCGCGTATTTCTTCTTCACTGGTATCATCCATGAAAAGCGGTAACAACAGCAGAAAGGGGTTAATTTGCACCGGCTTTACGGTGTTGATCAGCGCGTCACCATTTGCACTTATACTGCCAATTAGATCTGTTGTAAGGGTCTCGTTGCTCGATTTAAGCACCAATTGATCCACCCGGACATTCCAGCCTCCCTGTCTGTTCTCATCGTTAGGCAACGCCTGAAGACTACCTCCGCTGATACCTGTTACCGTTTTCGCGCGGCCACTGCCCCACTCTAAAAGGCTTTCACTAAGCTCGGCTTGTACGCTAGTGACTTCACTTTGAGAAAAGTTAGTCCATACTTCAAAGTTTGCGCGGCTTTGCGCTAGTGGACGCTTGGTTTTGATGAGATCGCTAACCCACGGAGAAATATCGAGCTCTTCTGCTTTGGCGTAAAATACGCCGTCAAAGTCTTCCCGCGTGCCCGTGATATCAATGATAAACGACGCCGAGTTAGCCGCTAAATCTGCAACCTTAAGCTGACCTAAACCTTGGTGTCGCTCTTCATGGTTGTTCCACGATAAACTTTCAATATCAAATGAACTGGTTTCATTAAGATGAGTGACAGATACCACCCCGTCTTCTAACGAGAAGCTTTGAAGCTGCTCTAAAAACAGACGCTCTAGTGCATTTACTACAGGGAAGTTATTCTTATCGCCTCCAGAAAGACGATCGGCGTCAATATCAAGCTTAAGACCACGCAGCTCAAAACGGGTAGATGAGATAAGTTGGTGGCGTAGCGATTCCCAAAAATCTAGCTCGACGTAGATTTGCCTGATATCCAATGCAACAGGGGAAGCATCGTTTTTAGCCAACGACACCGAATTGAGCACAATACTTGGACCATTGCGCTGCCAAACAGCATGCACACTTTGGATGGATAGGTTTACGCCATACTGCTCATTAATATAATTTTCCAACAGGTGTTTGTTGTGCTCAATATGCGGCAGAGCATAGCGTGCAGCGCTTAAAACAAGCGCGAAAAGTACAAGCAATACGGCGAGTAGCAGCCAAAACTTCTTAAGTAGATAAGCGGCTACCGACGAAAAATTTGTCACATTTTGCCTTTGTATACGTTAATGCATTACATCATGACGACGTCGTACTTATCCTGATTGTACAATGTTTCTGTTTGAACCTTGATTTGTTTAGACACAAATACTTCCAGTTCTGCCAGCATATGAGACTCTTCACCCATTAAGGCTTCCGCCACTTTTGGTGAAGCGTAAACCACAAACTTGTCTGCGTCGTAGGCGCGATTCACCCGTACAATTTCACGCATAATTTCAAAGCAAATGGTTTCAATGGTTTTTACCGTGCCTCGCCCTTTACACACCGGGCATTCTCCGCACAATATATGCTCAATGCTTTCACGGGTGCGTTTACGAGTCATTTCAATTAGCCCTAGCGCAGTAAAACCGTGAATATTTATCTTGGCTCTGTCCTTGTTCGTCGCCACCTCTAATGAGTGTAAGACACGTCGTTTGTGGTCTGGTTCAATCATATCGATGAAGTCGATAAGGATCATCCCACCCAAGTTGCGCAATCTTAACTGACGGGCAATTGCCTGCGTCGCCTCAATATTGGTGTTAAAAATCGTTTCTTCTAAGTTCCGGTGGCCAACAAAAGCGCCCGTATTAATATCGATTGTGGTCATCGCTTCGGTCTGATCAATGATCAAGTAGCCGCCAGATTTTAAATCGACACGGCGTTCCAAGGCTCGCTGCGCCTCATTTTCCACATCGTATAAATCAAAAATAGGTCTATCACCCGGGTAGTATTCGAGCTTGCCGTTCATTTCAGGCACATACTCTTTGGTGAACTGGTGAAGTTCATTGAATGATAGTTTCGAGTCGATACGAATTCTGTCGAGCTCTGTACCAACAAAGTCGCGTAGCACTCGTCGTGCTAGCGGTAAGTCTTCGTAAAGCACGTTCGACTTACGCTTTTTCATACGCGACTGAATTTTATCCCACAGCCTTCGCAAAAATGCTGCGTCGGACTGCAGTTCGTTTTTGCCCACACCTTCAGCCGCAGTGCGCAGAATGAAGCCACCGTTTTCATCACAAAACTCTTGCACCAGCGACTTTAAGCGTTCTCTTTCTGCTTCTTCTTCAATGCGTTGAGATACGCCTACGTGAGTCACCGAAGGCATAAATACAAGATAACGGCTGGGGATAGTAATGTCTGTGGTAAGGCGTGCGCCTTTGGTACCGATAGGATCTTTCACTACCTGAACCACAATATCTTGACCGTCTCGCACCAACTCGCGAATGTCTTGCTTTTGAATATGGCTTGCCGAGACTTCTTCGGCAATTTCATTGTGAATGACAATGTCAGATGCATGTAAGAAGGCGGCCTTTTCTAGACCGATATCAACAAATGCTGCCTGCATTCCCGGTAATACACGGCTAACTTTACCGCGATAGATATTGCCAACCAAACCGCGTTTGGTATGACGCTCTACGTGAATTTCTTGCAGTATTCCGTTTTCAATAAGCGCCACCCGTGACTCTGACGGGGTAACGTTAATAAGCAGTTCAGCACTCACGACACAACTCCAAATGCATTAAGTAATTGGCGGGTTTCGTACAGTGGTAGGCCTATTACGGCACTTGCACTGCCGTTAATGGAAACTACAAACTCACCACCAATACCTTGAATAGCGTAACTCCCTGCTTTGTCTGCAGGTTCTCCTGTTTCCCAGTATGCGTCAATTTGCTCATCCGTCAATGCTGCAAAAGTCACAGATGTGGTAATTACTTGAGTCTGCTGCTGAGCGTTATCAAGCACACAAATAGCGGTAAGGACGTCATGAGTTTTACCAGAAAGCATAGTGAGGATGCGCTTAGAATCTGCTTTATCTTCTGGCTTGCCAACACTTTGTCCGTTAAACGATATTAGGGTGTCGCTGGCCAGAATGACCTTGTCGTCGGTCATTGCCTGCTGATCCTCAAGGTATGCTTTCACCGCTTGGGCTTTTTCACTGGCTAGCCTTGCGACAAGCTCCATCGGTGGCTCGTTGTCACGGGGCGACTCGTCAATATCGGCAGGCTGTATTGTATGGGCTATGTTCATTTGCTTGAGCAAAGCGGTGCGTCGTGGAGAGGCTGACGCTAACACTACCGATTTTGTCATTGGCTTACCTTTGGTTTAATCGAGAACGTGTTCGGGTTACGAAATTGAAAACTGTCTGCGCGTGCGTCGAAGCAGCCAAAATACCCACGGCCACAACACCATTGACGTTATCACTGGCCACAGGTAATCGACTTGGAAATAAATATCAGTCAGTAGATGCTGCACCCAAAATGTAAGTAAGTGATATAGCGCCGATAGTAGGCCGATAATAATGGCTTGCTGCCATACAGAATAATTACGCAACCGCTGGTAGTTAGCTGCTAACACGTATACGCATATACTCAACCCAAGGCTATGAATACCTAAGGTTGTGCCTACCAATACATCCATGGCTACGCCCGTTAAGAAGGCTACACCCACATTCACTCTGTGGGGCAGCGCCATGCTCCAATATGCTAATACAACCAGCACCCAGTCAGGACGGTACACATCTACTTGAGTGGGCAGTGGAACAATTTGCAGTACCAGAGCAACTAACAGACTAATCCATATAACGAGGTTACGTTTACGCATCTGAAGATTCTTCCTCGTTTACAGCTGGCTTATCAGTGTCGTCAGTTGAGTTAGCATCAGACTCATTTTCTGACTCAGGTGTGTGCCATAACAGCAATAGGTGTCGAAGCCTGTCTAGGTTTGCTAAAGGTGTAACAATAACACGAGCAAAAGGTCGGCTTTCATCTCGAACAACTTGTGACACTCTTGCCACAGGGTAACCTTCTGGAAAGACCTTTCCTAAGCCAGACGAAATTAATGTGTCACCTTCTTGAATATCGACACTATGAGGAACATGCTCTAGATACAGCTCGTTTAGTGCGCCGCTTCCGGTTGCGATAAAGCGAATATCGTTTCGAAGAGATCGCACAGGAATAGCGTGGGTAACATCGGCAATCAGCAATACACGGCTGTTTGTAGACCCAACTTCCATTACCTGACCCACTATGCCCTTATCATCAATAACTGGCTGAGACAGATATACGCCGTCTATCGCACCCTTGTTGATAACCACCTGCTGGCTATACGGGTTTTTATCCACCGCCATTAACTCAGCAACCATTTTTCGAGAAGAAACCCGAATAGGTGCCTGCAGTAACTCTCTTAATTGTGCATTTTCTTTTGCAATTACATCGAACTGCTGGAGCTTTTCGCTCATTAACAACAGCTGATTATTAAGTTTCTGGTTTTCGGCCAGCAATTGCTCTTGAGAGGTAAGACGCTGGGCACTTTCATTTAGCATTAAACCGGGAAGGTTTGCTAAATACTGAAGTGGGCTCATTAATGAGTTGAGATAAACCCGCGTTGATTTGAAACCGTCTAGCTTATGGTCGACAAATATCAGAATCACCGACAGCACAAGCGCCAGTGTAAGCCTGTTATTTAACGAAGGGCCGCGGGTAAAAATAGTATCCATGATACAAATAAGGCAACCTTACGGTTGCCTTTCCTGTTTATTCGTAGCTAAACAGGTCGCCACCGTGAAGGTCAATCATATCGAATGCCTTACCACCGCCGCGTGCTACACAAGTAAGCGGATCATCAGCAATAACAACTGGAATGCCCGTTTCTTCCATTAGCAATCTATCTAAGTCTTTAAGTAACGCGCCACCACCGGTAAGTACCATACCGCGCTCAGAAATGTCTGAAGCAAGCTCTGGCGGAGACTGTTCTAGCGCCACCATAACGGCTGAAACAATGCCGGTTAGTGGTTCTTGAAGCGCTTCAAGAATTTCGTTTGAGTTTAGCGTGAACCCGCGAGGTACGCCTTCTGCTAGGTTGCGACCGCGCACTTCAATTTCGCGCACTTCTTCACCTGGATATGCAGCACCTATTTCATGCTTGATGCGTTCAGCGGTTGCTTCACCAATTAGTGAACCGAAGTTACGACGAATGTAGTTGATAATAGCTTCATCAAACTTGTCACCACCAATACGAACAGATGATGAATAAACTACGCCGTTAAGTGAGATAATGGCAACTTCTGTTGTACCACCACCAATATCGACCACCATTGAACCTGTTGCTTCTGATACAGGTAAACCCGCACCGATAGCAGCCGCCATTGGCTCGTCGATAAGATAAACTTCGCGGGCACCTGCACCCAATGCAGATTCTTTAATTGCGCGGCGCTCTACTTGTGTTGAACCACAAGGAACACACACTAATACACGAGGACTTGGGCGCAAGAAATTATTGTCATGCACTTGTTTAATAAAGTGCTGAAGCATTTTTTCAGTGACGTAAAAGTCGGCAATAACACCGTCTTTCATCGGACGAATTGCACGTATATTACCCGGCGTACGACCAAGCATTCGCTTAGCTTCTGCACCTACTGCTGCAACACTTTTTGGTCCTGCTGCGCGCTCTTGACGAATAGCTACTACTGAAGGCTCGTTTAGAACAATACCTTGGTCTTTTACATAAATCAGCGTATTAGCTGTTCCGAGGTCGATGGACAGATCGTTAGAGAACATGCCTCGAAGCTTTTTAAACATGAAGAGTGTATTCCTGTTTCTGTGTTAACGCGTATTTGCAAAGGTGAGATGGCGACGCTTTAACGTGAAGTCGATATTTATTCGCACACTTTAACAATGGGGGCTATTTTGGGCAAGTAATGCTGTAATTAAGTGACGAAATAACTGCATTTTTGCTTCGTAGTTTTAGCGCTTTACCCATGAAGGGATACCACACACGCGTTTCCAAATAATTTTAAAATTAGACCCACATAGTGACCCTGTGAAAATTAGAAGGTTCAAAAACAATTTGCTAATTATTGATTTGCTCGCGCTTGTAAATGATATTGTCGTTTCCTCGATACACACCATACGTAAGCGTTGCGTTTGGGGGATTATCAGCTTCGCCATCTCCATCCCAATCCCACAATAGCCAAGCATCAGGCGTATAACTAATAGGATAATTGCCAGCACCGTTTGGTGATGACAGGCGAATTCCGTCACTATTTCTATAGGCTCCTTCACTTAACGACTCTTCCCCCGAAGAAACCAATTCACCAGATTCGTCATTCACGTTATCGTGGTCATAAGCCGTACAACTGTCATACTTATTAATTCGCCAATTATTTCCGTCCCAATATTGGGTGCGAAGCGGTAACAAAAGCGCTTCGTCGGCTGCACCGTAGTTATTTATCAACGTTGCGCGACCGTAGGCAAAGCTGATTGAATCACCAAAATCGTCAACGCACTGACCGGAACAAGAAAGTCCATTGAAGTTTGCGCCCTCAATTTGTGCTTGGTCTGCCACCAGCGCAATGTGCGCTTCGAGGTAAGGCCCATCTACGCTGTTATCAGCAAGGCGACTAAATACGATATCGTTGTCAGAAAATGAAATAAGACCAGCACTGGTATTTTGTGGCCAACTTATTGAATTAATGTTTTCAAGCCTATTTAGCAAGCTTGTGCCGTGCTCGACTTGTAAGCTGATATTGACCAGTTTATCAAAACCATCGTAGTAGTTTGTGGTGCGGCTGCCATGTTGGTTAAGTGCGGTTAGCGAGAAGCTTACTTCACTAATAGGTTGTTCAAAGTAATTAAATGCACCATTGACGTTACATGCTGCTTCAACACTTCCGCTCAAGGCAAAATTAGAAGGTGCGAAACGCCCAACGTTTTGCACCAGCCCTTGCACGGTGGTATCTGACAAATAAGTACTCTGTGCAGCAATGGAAATTGTACCTACCTCATCGTAATTAATACCAACGTTAACTTTACCTTCGTCGCTAAATAAAACACTGGGCACACTCAATGTACCCGTTGCGCCGCCACTAGGAAGTATATTTAAGGGTGTTAACAACGCGCTACCTGAAAAATGCTCCGCGGTATTATTGTTTTCCAGTGCTGCAAAGCTATCTGGTATTCCATCGTCGTTACTGTCTTCACCATCGACCCACTGTACTGTTCGCAAGCCTAAGACAAAGTCTTCCCCTGTCAGTTTGAGCAGCGAACCATTCGCACTATTCGCGTAACCGTTAAGATTGGAGCTCGTGCCGCTATCATTTAAGATATTCATAGCAAAGCCGAACGGACGCACTTTAAAAGTATTAGAAGAACCTGCAATACCGCTTCGATTTGTTATGTCTGCTGACAACGACAACTCTCCCGCATCTGGGTATTGAATTGTAAAGGCAGCTCGCGAGTCAGCATCAAATTGAATAGGAAAGGTGCGTGGGGTTAGCCCCAGTTGATGTTCATTACCGTTATTGATAAGCAGTAGGGTGTTAGAACAATTACTCGAACTAGCACAGTTATAATTTAATTCAACATCGACAATTTGATTTTTTAGCGTGTCAGAATTCCCACATGCTTCGATAGCATAGGTCTTGCTGTTAAAGCCAGTGTCTGAAGGCTTACCAGAAAGCTGAGTAACGATGGTTTCTGAATCATCAGTGATATTCTTAAACACCAGCCCGTCGGATTCATACTTTATTTTACAGCTACCTAAATTCACTTCTTTACCACCGATAAAGCAACGCAATTGAGAAGATGGATTTTCTCCCGAAGTAGCAAGTTCAGGATCTGCGCCTCTAAGGCTATCGAGTGTTAGCGAGGTCTGCCCGATAAACGTTACGCTGTCGTCAGGCGACCATCGATAGTTACCGCTATTAACGGGCACTAAGTTGACTGTAGATGGCTGGGAGTAGAGTAAATCACAGTTGACGTCTGCACAGGCTTTTAGGGTAACTTCTTTCGCGGCGCAGCTACTACCCTTGTTATCAGCTAGTTCAAAACGATAGTGATTCAGTACTTCAATGACTTCCCGCCCGCAGATGCCAGGAATATTGTTTGGCACTTCATTAGCCGTTACCCTCAGAGTAGCAGGTGAGCCGACGCCACCTCCTGCGGTAAAGCGGCCTCTCAATGTGCCTTCAGACACATTGGCAAAGGTTATTTCACCTTTTGCTAAAACCAATGCGTTGGGGTTTGAGCCATCGATGACCACATCTCCATCGACATAAATAGCGAGATAAGCCCCTTCAGCGACAGTGATGTTTGCGTTCACCATGCTGAACTTTGTAGCCACACCTCCAATATTGTCCCCTGGGTCAGAAACATAAATTCGCGTGGGTGCAATTACGTTGTAGTTACCCGCCGCCATGGTTACCAGTTGACGGTTAAAATAATAATCCCCTGCTAAATCCCCTTCTGCTATCTCTGGGCCGCTATCGTCAATGGTAATTGTTGGTATCGCTCTCGCTTGTGAGTCGGTAAGCGCATCTGTGTTGTTCACGGTACAGTCGACAGGGTTCTGTCCGCATTTTGGGTAGTCTGCAGATCCACTTGTAGCGTCGGTGATAAACTGCTGTGCTGACAACACACCTGCATTTTCATCAATCATTCGGCTACCGGCTGCGAGAGAAATTGCGGAACCACTAAAAGCGGCAACCGCGCCAGGAAAGGCGTCATCACAACTAGGAACTTCGCCACTAAACACAAACTCTGAAGTCATAGCCAGAATGCTAGCGTCTTCTTCAGTGTGGTTGCGCTCAGAGTCTAAGCTCCTATCCTCATCTACACGAAGTCCAAGCCTATTTTTGTTTACGCCGCAGCTGCGAAGCCAACCGCCATCGCCGCCGTTTCTACTTATTTTACTGGCTGCAACCAAAGGAGTTTGCGTATAGTTGTTTTTAAAGTCATTTCGAAAGCAACCATCGTCCCACCCCTGTATGCGTACGTCGGCAAAATCGGCTTCCCAAACCACTTCAATACCATTGTCATCGAAAAATCTACGATTGAATCCCTCTGTTGTCGCCATGTAAGCTACCGTTTCATTGTGTGTAACTGGCGCATAATCTGTTTCAGACGCTTCCAACGCCATAAAATAAGACGGTGCTTCATACTTTGCTGCAATAGTTAGAAACGGCAACAAATGTTCGTTGGGTGGCTTCTTTCCATTAACGTCAACTTGGTTGTTTAACGTTTGAATAGAGTGAAAGAAAACAGGCTGTTCACCAAAATCAGTTTCAAGTGAAACGCGAGCATATCTCGCATTTTCTTCGCCCACCTTCAAGGGGCCGTCAGGTTCATACCAAGGAGAGCTTGTCGATGCCTGAATAGTCCCTCCTCCGAGCTCCATCTTACCGACTTCAACAATATCACCGTCAGGGAATTCATGAACGCCATACGCAATCGCTAAGTAATGTGCTCCCATCGTGATATGCGGACCATCTTCTCCAGAAGGCTCAAGGGGCAAAGCTTCAAAACCTGTGCGGGTAACGTTGCGAATTTTGACAATCGCTGGGTTGCTACCTTGATTAGTAGAGAGCATAAACACCGCTGGCGGCTCGTCGTATACCTGTGAAAAGCTAATGGTCGTCCACTCTGCTTTATTGTAGGTGTTTTGAAGCTCGATGAACCTGCCTTCGATTTGAGGGACGGCTTGCACGGCTAACGCTTGTATAAACAAGGCACAAATCAAAAAGAGTCGAGCAACAGAATTACAGTATGTCATTATTCTTCCTGCCTTACTTCAACAAGAACGCGTTTTGAGGTTTCGAGCTGGCCGGTACTGCACTGCGCTTCGGCCCCTAACGCATAAACCCTTATTTCACCAGCGGCAACTTCAGGCTCTTCGACTTCAGTTTCCACCTCACAAGATAGCGTAATCGTACAATTCTGCATGTTGGCCACACTAATAACTACCGGCTGTGTTATGACTGTGCACGCCGGATTATCGCCGTTAATTAGCCTAGAAATAGCGACTTCCATCCCACTTTGCGCCGCTAAGTAAGCACGAGCGCCATAATATTCAATGGATTGCTGGCGAATATTCGATGAGATTTGATTAGACAGCGCAATACCAAGACCTAAAAGTATAATACTAATGATAATTGCTACTATGGTGGTTGAGCCTTGTTGGCGCGCAGGAGAACCAGACAACCCGACAGGACGTTGGCCTATACGATACTTTTTTTGTTGGCGTGTTTTACTATGGCACATTAGGGAAATGCACCTCGTGTACAACCGATATCTGTTCATCGTCACTGCTTTGTAATGTCATTTGCAGTTCGATTAAGCCATTTTGCCGTAACCCTGCAGTGACCACATTCGCACTCCACGAAACCACATTAGTACCAAGGACGCCCGACGTAGCACCTTGCGTCCTAATTAAGCGTTCACCTTGAACGGAAGATGTTCTACAAACGGTTACTTGCGCTTCAGGAATGAAGAAGCGTTTTCCCGGTGAAGATTGTGTATTAGGGGCACTGAGTGTGAGGTCATATTGATTATCGCTAGTGGGATCGGAAGCAGCGTCGGCAATAGCATCTATTATTCGCCCGTTATCATTCACGCTCTGCGGGTTTGTTGGGTATATAACAAGAGTGTCGTCCTTACTCAACTGACTATTGAACACGACTACGTGCATAGGATTATTAAACGCGTCGCCCACATAGGTACCACTCTCCTTAATAGGGTAGTAAGAAAGGCACCCCAAACTGGAATCGAATGACACAGAATTTGGCACCACATTACGCAGTTCTTTTTCGAGCCGCAAAATAATAAAGCGCGCATCTGAAACAAGGCGGGTACGCTCTGCGCCGGTTATATAGATTTGTGCACTTAAAGAAATCACTTGTGCTACAGATACGCTAATCACACCTAAAATAGTGATCACTAAAATAAGTTCTATTAATGTAAAACCGTGATGTCGCTGTGCTTGTCGTGGAGACATTAATAGCTCCCTCGATAAGCGCTAAAATTGTAAACTTGGCCATCTGGTGCCGTAACTGCGATATCAATACGCTTAAACGTTAGGCCGTCTGTTGGCGTACTGTCGTTTAGGTCACTGTCGTAATCTACCGTTACCGTAAAAGCAAAATTGTTGTAGTTACCGCCGACGTTACTCACTATATAGCCGTTGTAATCGTCCACATCGTCATAGTCGTCTTCACTCGCCTCTTCAGGACCAAGTGTTGTTGAGCAATTTCCTTTGGTGTTACAAGTTTCAAATGGTGGGCTTCTGTCGCTGTTTTCGTCAAACGAACGACTTAATATATCATTCATTAACGACTGCCCTAGCTTAGCAGCTTTAACTTGACGAAATGGCTCTGCGGTTTGTTCAGCTTGCGGGACAATAAGCGACAGTACTATTGTTAAGCTAATCGTAAATACGACAATACCAATAACTAACTCTAATAAAGTAAAGCCTTCACTGTATTTTCTACACGTAGGAAACATTGCGCTAGCACGCATAAATGGCTCCCTCACTTTGTAAACACATAGCAAAGGTACTTATTTGAATTCTACAATTCGTTGAACACGCTATATTTCGCGGCCTGCCAAACCCGTCAAACTGAATTTGAGAAAAGCTATCGCCATTTTCATCGGCAGTTTGAAAAGTAAAGTCGGTGCTTGATGCATCGACTACCTGATCGGCATCAAAAGCGGTAGAAAGGGCGTTTGTACAATCGTGGCCAGCGGGAGGGGCAATGATTGTGGCGGTTATTTTCACACAGCTAGTGTCTTGCACATTTTGCATAGCACGAAACTGCATGTTACGAACGACTTGAAGCGTGCGATCGCGAAGGGCGATAGCTTCTTCCGTATCGTTACCAAGAAAGCGAGGTGCGGCGGTTACCGCCAGCACCCCAATAACCAATATGGTTATGATAAGTTCTACTAATGTAAAACCGGTTTTCTTCACATTACTGAACGCAAGTTGTCACGTTTATGGTAGGACGTTCACCCTCTCCCGTGGAATTGGTGTATGTAATCGTACAAGGTGCATTCGCCGCTGACGGAGGAGTAGTGCTGTATCCGGTATAACCCGAGTAGTAAATCAAAATTACTGCTGGATCTGAACCCGCCACATCAGCGGTCAGGTAATCGCCACCGTCATTAATGTCTGCATCTAGCAAATTAGTGAGATTGGTCGCTGCAGATGCGTCCGGGTACCCGTATACCGTATTAACGCTTGAGCTGCCCACATCTACTGAACCAGTCTCCGCACTTGCTTGACCATTGATTAAAGCCTTTCCGTAGACAACAGACGCTGCAGACTCAATTGAACCGGCAATCCCCTGTAATACAGAATCACGCGCATCATCTTGAAGGTTCAAAAACTTAGGTGCTGCGGTTACCGCTAGAATACCCAGCAGTACAATAACAATGATTAACTCGATTAGGGTAAAACCCTGTTGTGTTGATACTTTTTGCATAATTAAACTTCCTAGGTATTAATTAAAAAACAGTAACCTGGCCAGTGGCTGGGTTGTAAGTGAAACCGTCGTACGTTGTGCCGTCTGGCGTTCCGTCTGCCGGTGCTGAGCTATTAGGTAAACCCATTGATTCAACTAAGTAGTAAACACAAAGTGTATTTGCACCTGAGTCGTCCTCACGAACGGCATATCTGAAATCAGCAACAACGGTGTCGTTCGTCGACGTTGTGTTTGTTGGTGCTGACTGAAGAATTAGGTCAAATACGTTTTTGCATTCAGTGTCGTTAACGGTAGAAATAAGTGTGTTGCCTGTAGAGCTTCCCGTTGGGTAACCAATGGTGCCGTCTACCCCTACTTGCGTTTGATCGTAAGTGATTACAGTGCCGTTCCCATTTCCATTGTTTCCGCTCGGACGGCCTTCAACTTCCCACTGCGCTCTTACAAGACCTACCGCGGCTGCAAAACCGCCGGCAACACCTTCAACACTTGCTTCACGAGCTTCATCAGTAACATCAATAAAGCGTGGTAATGCTGTGGCCGCAAGCAACCCTAGAATGATTACAACAATTATCAGCTCGATTAGCGTAAAGCCTTGTTGTTTGGTGTTCATAACATCTCCTTGATGACGATAAAGGCGAGTTGTGCCGCCGTTTAATCAACTGTTTCTTTGCCTGACAACGCCGCTACCAGCGTTATATTCAAACCAAATCTCTCTTCCCCAAAAGAATGCACATTGTAAGTGACCGTTTGCATACTGGTCGCTTACAGTCACTGTTGACAGCGCTTCACCTTCTCTTAAGGTTGCAAGTGTCAGCATGTATTCGCACGCATTCCCCTGTTCTTTTTCAAGCCCTTCGGGCCAGCCTTTTTCATTAATGTATAGCTCTGCCGCCACATCTTTGCGCTGTTTAACTTTGCCACCAGCGTCAAACTCAGTTTCGTAAATAAGCACAGTATCTTGCTTAGTCTTTATCCATTGTGCCCTGGCTAACATCACCACTCGCTGAAACTGTGCAACCGCGTTCTCTTTGTTAACCTTTTCCGCTTCATCAATAATTGGTGTCGCGTAAAACACGTATGTTGTCCCAATAACAGCAAGCAATACGCCTATAACAACAAAATTAAGTAACCCCGTTTTGGTGCTTGCCACGCTTTTCCCCAGTTATAAAGCGCTTTATCAGCCGCCTTTCACCGCCGACATCATGTTCCACATTGGCGTAAATATGCCAAGCGCCAGGATCAATACCATTACCGCAACAAAACCAATCAAAATAGGTTCGATTTTGGCCGTTAAACTTTTCAAGTCGAAGTCGACTTCACGTTCGTAATAGTCAGCACTTTCTTCTAACAATGGTTCTAGTCGCCCCGTCTCCTCACCTACTGCAATCATCTGTAGTACAAGTGTAGAAAACAGTTCGCTATTTTTCGAAACTCTAAGCAAACTTTCGCCTTTTTCGATCCCTTGCCGCATTTCTTTGATGCGCTTTTGCATGTGCGCGTTGTCAACGGCGTCGGCAGTAAGTGAAAGCCCTGCGGTTAACGGCACGCCTGCACGTAAGATCATTGAAAAACTTCGGCTATATCTTGAAAGTAATGATCGCTCAATAATGCTGCCCACGATAGGCAACTTTAGTTTAAATTTGTCCCATTTGAGTCGTCCATTAGTCGAACTAACGTATTGTTTAACAGCGAAAATCCCTCCCACAATCACAATAATTAGCAGCCACCAATAGTTCACAAAGAAATTGGAAGTTCCAATTAACACGCGGGTCATAATTGGAAGTTCAGTGTCAAAGCGCTCAAACATTTGGGTGAACACTGGCACAACAAATAGATTCAAAATAAACATGGCAATTGCTAGCGCAATTAACACAAAAGTGGGATAGCGCAGCGCCGATTTGATGCGCTTGCGGGTTTCTTGCTCGCGTTCGAAATAGAGGGCAAGCTGTAGGAATACGTCGTCTAATTTACCAGTATTTTCACCTACCACCACCACGGATATGGTAAGTCTCGTAAACACTTTTTCATATTTAGCCATGGAAGAAGACAGACTTCGTCCCTGCTCTAACTGGTCTGCAATATCTTTCAAAATCTCTTGAAAGCGTTTATGCGATGCATTTTCGCTTAGGCCTTTAATGGCGCGAATAATGGGAATACCGGCCTTTAGCAATGAGTACATTTGGCGGGAGAAAATGATCATTTCATCCAGTCCCACCTTTTGTTGAAATAAACGCGTGATATCGAAGCCGTCTCCTTCATTTTCTGCACTGCGTTTTTTTGATTCAACAATGGTAAGAGGCACAATGTTTTGTGACAGCAAGGCTTGTGCTGCGGCTTGCGATGACGCGGCTTCAATAACCCCTTTTTGAGGCCCGCCTTGCGTTGACTTACCTGCGTACTTGAACTGTGGCATTAGTGATTCACCACTTCAGGAACAAATTCAGCGACTTTGAACACTTCATCTAAAGAAGTTTTGCCCTGAGCTGCGTAGTCCAGTGCCATGTGAGATAAAGGAACAAAGTCTTTATTCGCCTTAGTCGCATCTACGAAGCCCTGCGTGTCGTCTTCACGCAAGGCCTCCATCATGTCCTCGTTCATTTCCAGAAATTCAAAAACACCTATCCGGCCTTTGTATCCTGTGTGATTACAACTGTTGCACCCGCGCCCTTTATAGAAGGTGGCAGTGGCTAATTCAGGTTTCAAGAAGCCAACCCACGCTTGTTCTTGGGCGGTTGCAGGCTTTTCTTCTTTACAGTTTTCACACACCCTACGAACCAGACGCTGTGCAAGCACTCCTCGTAATGAAGTAGCAACCAAATACGGCGCCGCGCCCATATCGATAAGGCGAATAGCGCTGGTTACTGAGTCGTTGGTGTGAAGCGTACTTAATACCAAGTGGCCGGTTAATGCACCTCGAAGACCAATCTCTACGGTTTCTTGGTCACGCATTTCCCCCACCATTATAATGTCAGGGTCTTGACGTAACGTAGTGCGAAGAATGGCGGCAAAGTCCAGCCCAATTTTGGCATTAACCTGAACTTGGTTGATTCGCGGTAGACGGTATTCAATGGGGTCTTCAGCCGTTATGATTTTAAGGTCAGGCTTATTGAGTTCGCTAAGTGCCCCATACAGAGTCGTAGTTTTACCGGAACCCGTAGGCCCCGTTACCAGGATCATACCGTGGGGACGATTAATGGCAGCTCTAAATTTCTCTGCCATAGCATCGGGCATACCGGTTTCGTCTAGCGTTAGTAGGCCAGCAGACTGGTCTAACAAACGCATAACTACCGCTTCTCCATTGGCTACCGGCATGGTCGACACACGCACATCTAAGGTGTGTCCTTTCACTTTAATATTAAATCGTCCGTCTTGTGGAATACGCTTTTCAGATATATCCAAGCCAGACATGAGTTTGAGTCGTAGTACCAGCGCCGACGCTATTTTCACTTGGTTGAGCGTGTTTTCTTGCAAAACGCCGTCGACACGTTGACGAATACGCAGGATTTTTTCATCGGGCTCGATGTGAATATCTGATGCCCTAACTTGAACGGCATCTTCAAATATGGAGTGAAGTAGCTTAACGACCGTGGCATCCGAGGTGGTGTCATCAAGGGCTGACAACTCAAAATCAGCCTCGTCTGCATACTCTTCACCTAGTTTTTCAGCAAACGACGCAATGTCCTGGGTACGGCGGTAAACAGAATCAAATGCCTCTAGCATTTGGTTCTCTTGTACAATAGCCAGCTCAATGGTTCGAGGAGCGACTAACGGGCCCAGCTGGTCTAAGCCTCCCAAGTCCGTTGGGTCGCTCATGCCCAGCAGCACTTCATCGTCGTCCGACTCTAACACCAAGGCACGGTAGCGACGTGCGTAAGTCTCTGGGATAAGCTGAGCTTGCTCTGGGTCTATACGGCGCTGTGTTATATCCAAGAAAGGAATATTTAGCTGCTGTGCCAAGAAGCGAAGAAGCTGGGGTTCGCCGATAAAGCCCAAATCGATAAGTGTATCCCCCAGTTTGCGCCCTGACGTTCGCTGCGCCGCAAGCGCATTGTCAAGCTGCTCACTGGAGATAATGTTTTCGTGAACGAGTAAGTCGCCAAGGCGCATCTTTAATCGAGGTCGCATTAAGGCTGCTCCTGTAAATCAGTTAGACGCGAGTTTGCATATTGTGCAGATGCAGAGGAAAGCCCGCCAATGGCGAGTGCCCTGGAATAAGATGATATCGCCAGGCGCTCATCTGCCAATGCGTCATAATTCACCCCTAGTGCCAACCACCATTTCGCATTATTAGGCTGTAGCGATGTCATAGCGCTGAATGCTGATATCGCTTGCTCTGACTTATTGATGGTTTGAGCAGAGGTGCCCTTTAAAATTAGATAGTCGGCACGGCCTTCGGCTAACGCTTTAGCATCCAAGCTATCAGGCATCAAATTCAATACTTCTTCGAACCGGCTTTCCTGCACCAGAATTTTGGCCATTAGCTCTCGCCAAATTAATTCGCTAGGCGAGATCACAATGCCCTCTGAAAGTACCTGCAGTGCCTGTAAATTATTGTTTTGTCCAAAATAAAGTGCAGCCAGCTGCTTGCGCGCCTCGTTATTTTGCGGAAAGGTTGCCAGTGCTAGCGTGAAGCTTTTTTGAGCTTCATCAAAAATGCCAAAGTTATACGCTTTAAGTCCTGCTTCTAAATGCACTGCACTTTGTTGTTCAGGTGACTTAGGTGCTACCTCAACTACAGGCTCTCTGGTTATGATATTTGTGGGTTTAGGCTCTGCGGCCTTCGAGCTTGAGGGTTGTGTTTTGCTAACCGCAGACAGTTCTGATTGAGGGCTACTGGCGTTTGCGCTGTTATTCACGCTTGACGCATTCACATCATCAGCTGTGCTGGTTGCTGATACCGTAGTTGTAACCCTTTTTCTGTATTGAGCTTCATCATCTTCTAATGACTCATCAACGGTATTGAAAACCAACTCAGCCACATCTGACGCACGGTTTTGTAGCGCCATATCACTTTCAGATAACGGGGTCGATTGCATTCCTTGTGACGGCGCATTTATATCTGCTGTGCTATCGGCAACGCGCTCTGATATTGTACTTTCAGCAGGCGGGTTGTTAACGCTTGGGGCACTTGAAACGGCCGTTGTGCTTAATCCATCTTCATTTTTTTCGCGATGGGAAGTACCAGATAAAAGTGTAACTACTAACCATACTACAAACACCAAAACGGCGATGATCATGAGCGCTTTTGGCCAAACTGGACGTTGACTGACTTCAACGGTTGGCGGCAAACCAAAGTCTTCACTTTTATTGCGTTCATCCAGTGACTTTAAGGTGTCATTCAAAATACTCATATGCCACCTGCGCCGTATACATGTAGTACACTTGCAACTGCCACCACAGCAAGCGACAAAATAACAAGACTCTGCCTTGGGACAAGTCTGCGTTTACAGTCATGTGTATCGAAAACGGCGCTTAGTGTATGTGACCAGGTCGCCGACGCCTTGCCCTGACCATATGCGCGCAAAAGAATCTTATGACAAACTATGTTAACCAAGCGAGGCGTACCCTTGGTAACCAACGCTATAAATGCGCGCAGTCCTCTAGATATCAACTGCTCGTTACCACCTGCTGTCGTCAACCGGTGACCAATGTAGTAATCGACTTCGGCTGACGTCATTGTGCGTAAAGTGTAAGAAAAACTTATTCGCTGGCGGATTTGTCTTACTTTAGGGTTTGCCAGGTTGTCATCAAGTTCAGGCTGTCCAAACAAGACAATTTGAAGCAGCTTACTTTTTTCCGTTTCCAAATTGCTAAAAAGACGCAGCATCTCAAGAGCATCCCAACTCAGCGACTGCGCTTCGTCAATGATTAATACCGCTTGTCGCCCCTCTTTTTTAAGGGCTAATAGCTTTGTCTCTATTGCATTATGCAAGCCTTGATTATCACTATTTCCTTCCGTAACAATACCTAACTCTTTCGCAAATGCTTGGCGTAATTCATCAGGCGAAAGGTATGGATTGGGTAAATAGCAGGCTACAAATTTATCAGACAGATGATTAATTAATTTACGGCATAACAATGTCTTACCTGTACCGACTTCACCGGTTACTTTTATAAAGCCTTCAGACATACTCAATGCTGATAAAATGACTTTTAACGCTTCATTGTGTGGCGCAAGCGCACAAAAGAAATCCGTATTCGGGGTAAGCGAAAACGGCATATCTGTGAAGTGAAAAAAGCCCTGATACATAATTAGTTTCTATACCACTGATCAAGTAATGACTGAGTGCGAAGACGTTGTTTTTCCCACGTGTCCGGTTGCACAACTGATGGGCGTATCAAGATCACCAGCTCGCGCTTACTTTGCGTTTTGGCTTTGTTTTTAAACGCGTTACCAATGAATGGAATGTCGCCCAACAAAGGCGTTTTTGATTCTTGCTCACTGGTAACGGTTTCCATCAAACCGCCAATCACGACAATTTCTCCATCGCGGGCACGAATTACCGTATCTGACTCTCGGATATTACTTTGTGCCAGTGGCAGCAAGATTTGCTGATCGCCCACCTGAATGACTTTAGTCTGCTCTGCCGTTTCCGTTACTGATGGGTGAACGTGCAATATAACCGAGCCGCTTCTGTCAATTTGAGGGGTAACATCTAAGGCAATACCTGAAAAAAACGGGGTAAGTTCGATGTCATTTTCGTTTTCGGTTTGTGTCGCGCTTTGATCTTCACTGGTCGACACATCGGTGACAAAGTATTCGTCCTGACCGACTTTAATCACTGCTTTCTGGTTGTTAGTGACGGTCACTCTGGGGTTACTCAACATCTGAACATCACCTTGGGTTTGCAGCATATTGATAACGCCGTCAAAGTCACCTCGGGAAATTCTCAATGTAGAAACGCCGCCAATATCTGTAGATATTGAGTTCCCTATGCCGTTAACTGCATTAATGGCTGGATCTATACCTGCAGCGGTATTTGCAGCAAAGTTTGACGCTATAGCTCCGCCGCTGAAGCCAAAGTTCACACTGCCCGTCAAGCCGCTAGCAATGCGATCCCAGCGCACGCCTTGCTGATAGCCATCGTTTAGCGTGACTTCAATAATGCGCGCTTCTAATACCACCTGTCGCTGTAAGCTCTCTTGGCTTTGGTTTAAAAAGTCTTTCACCACTGCGATTTCGCTGGGCAATGCTCGAACGGTCACTAAGCCTGCTTGGGGTGAAACCACAACCTGGCGGCCTTCTGTTGGAGAGACCAGTACTTTTAGTGCCTCTTTTAAATCGCTCCAAAAGTCGTTTTCACTGGTAGTCTGAATGTTTGAGCCATTGAGCTGTTGGATGTTATTGCCGCCAAGTCCGCCTTGGCCTCCAAAACCACCCTGACCACCTAGCGCGTTCCCGCTAATATTGTTATTGCCGTTAATTCCACCGTTGTTGCCACCATTGTTTTGGTCTTGCTCACTTACCCCACCGGCAATAACGCTTACGTTAGATACACCGAAGCGCTTGATCATAAGAAAGTTAACCGGGATAGATTCCGTCTTTAGTTGAGAAGGCATAACCTGAATTACCTTCCCTTCTAAAAACACGTCTAACGGATACATTCTCGAAATAATGGTTAACACATCTTCTAACGCCACTTCTTTGAGCGTTAAGCTAATTTGCCCTGACACGGCTGGATGAACGGCGACACTGTAAGGTGTGTCTTCAATTAACGCGTCGAAAAACGGACGCACGTCTACATTGTTAGCAGAAACTGCGAACATTTTCTGTGATGTTGGCGCAGGTAACGCTTGATAACGGGCAACCTCTGCCAGCAGTTCTTGATTAAGCTGAGGGGGCGGTGTTGGTTTACTTGATGTCGTATTCTGAGAACGTGCTAGTTCATCGCGAATATGAGGTTTTACTTCCTCGCCAACACCATAAGATTGGCAACCTGCCACAACTAACGCTGCAGACAAAACCAATGTGTTAACAATGAGGCTATTTTTTAATTTCATATGCATACATTCTTAGTATTTTCTGCTGACGTCCGTCAGTGATAACCACGTTCTTGGGGTTAATTTTTGATACGGTGTATTCGTTCAGTGTGTCGCCCACGCGGTAAGATTTACCCGATATGATCGCGCTATAACCTGTACTGCGTTTAAAGATAGATTGAAGTGCTAGCTCTCCTGCTACCGCTTCATCATTGCTAGACACTGATGCACTGGCGATTGCAGGCCTAGTCGGGTCGACAGACGCAACTGCAGGTAAGCATGTTGCTATCGCTAAAGCTGTGACCACAATTCTTAACCGTTTCACACTCTCTCCTTACAGCGAGATAAAGGTTTCATTATTGCTTACCGTTGCTAACCCCAGTGCTAACGTGGCACTTGGGTAAGCTTCAACGTTGTAAGCAAAATCTGTTACTACGACTTTTTCAGGGGCGGCTTGAAGGCGCGCTAGGTAGCTACGCAGGTCAAAGTAACTTCCCTCAATAATTAAGCGCATGTTATGACGGTAAAACGGTGTGCTTTGAGACTCACCGTCACCAAAGCGTACTGTTTCGGTAGGCTCGACCTTAAAATTCACTAAACGTACGTTGTCTTCTTCGTTTAGAAGCGTCATAAGCAGCTCGGGCATTCGATCGGCTGCGACAAACCCTTCATTAAGTGAAAGTAGTGCCTCATCAATTGATAGTAGGTCTTTTCTGGCCTTATCGAGTTCTAGCTGCGTGCGCTTTGTATAATCGATGGTTAGCGCTTCTTGAATAGCATCTCTTTGAATGACCAATGCTTTGTGCTCGCTCTCCTTTCTGATGACTGCTTTATCGGTTGCAGACAAGTCATCAAGTGCAGGCGAAACACCGAACCAGAAGAATAGATAGATAATGAGAGCAAAACTCACCCATGTAATTAGCTGTTTTTCTCTGCTTTCAAGAGCGGAGAATTTCTCAGAGAGCTGCTGGTACTGATTCATCAGCGTCTCCTTCAAAATCTGTGGATATCAAGAATTGTTTCACGTTTTCTTTGCCGTCTACTTCATCAAACTGCACTGAAGAAAATGACTTACCTTGGAAAAACGGAGACTGCTGCAACTTTTTAAGCCACACAGGTATAGATGAAGGCGCCAAGGTTTGGCCTGACAGGCGAATGGTTTGTGTATCGATATCAATACTCGTCAGCCATAGGTTCTGATTGTGGAAATTAGCCAAGTCGTCCATCACCTCGCCGTACTTTGTTGCGTCAAATGACAACTCTCCGCTATCAAGATACGCTAACAGACGTCTTCGGTTTTCAATTTTGGCGTTCACCTTTTCAAGCTGTTGCTGAAGCGACTGGGTGTCTCGTTTCTTCTCGAGTGCAGCGCTTAAGGTTTTAATTTCGCTATTCAGTTGGCTAATCGCGTTTGTTTTTTCATTTAACTTTTTCTGCTTCGCCCCCAACGTAATATTGAGCGCGATTACCACCACCAACATGACACCTATTGCCGCGCCATTCAGCCAAAGTACCTTCGAGAATGGTAACCGCTCTTTCTTTGGTTTTAGGGAGTCCTGATAGAGGTTTATCGTTCTTTTCATGCCACCTCTCTTGCTGCAACAAGTGCACTTGCTAACGCAAAGTGGCAGGCAGGTTCAACTACATCGGCTAAATTAAGCTGTGAAGTAAAGACATTCATGGCAACGGGCTGAAACGGCTTCAGCCGTTCGATCACTGGCACACAGTCAAATTGAGTTTTAAACAGAATTTCTTTTAAAGGCGGCTGCTTAAGTTGCGACTCATAGAAATCCATTGAGCGTTGAATTTCTAATCCCAAAGTATCACTTAGCTGTGACAGGTCTGTCTGCTCATTAACTTTGCTTACAAATCCACGTAAGCGACGTGCCAACCAAATAGCCTGAGAGCGCACTATCATTAAAAACGGTTCACTGTTGGGCTCTTGGATGATGAGTAGTCGCGCATAGTCATCATTTGGCACCATTTCAGTTGCTAACACTTCTTTGGTGTGGATATGTGTAAGCTGCTTGTCTTTCTTTTTTGCCATGCTCGCTGCGACGGCAGCAAGTGAGGACCTTTCGGCAGCGAATACATTTATCTTTTGGCCGCCACTCCGACTTTTAACCGGGTAGTCGACATAGTCTAAAACCATGTTGCTGGAGTCATAGGGAACCAGCTCTCCGAGAGTCCACGGTAACGCTGTTGTAATATCCTCTTCTGCCATTTCTGGCTTATCAACCTGTACCATGTGGTACATATGCTGTGAAAGCACTATAGAAACATTACAGGTCGACTTAGCAAACGGGCTTAACGCCGCCGATAGCTGTTGCTTGAGAGGCTGATGCTGATCATAGGGAATTGAAGAAACAGAATTAAGTGAAACAGCGTCGCCACTGCGCTCTATAGCCACAATGTGTAGCTCAGAAGCACAGACCGA
>Ga0115013_10000251_pt1 | contig 34711 bp, 69 predicted proteins | sample SouAtlMetagenome_2_FD_88686 | JGI IMG/M metagenome (GOLD analysis project Ga0115013, IMG submission 88686) | Marine eukaryotic phytoplankton communities from Atlantic Ocean - South Atlantic ANT15 Metagenome | ecosystem: Environmental > Aquatic > Marine > Oceanic | place: South Atlantic Ocean...
TATGCCATGTGATAATATTCCATTTGTAACAATCACACCTATTCCAATGCCACACAGATTTTATGGTAGATCCATTTCTGAATTAGTTGAGGATATACAATTAATGAAATCAACTGTGATGCGTCAGTTATTAGACAATATGTATTTAACTAATAACAACAGAGTTGCAATCATGGATGGAATGGTCAACATGGATGACCTATTAACAACAAGACCTGGTGGTGTGGTTAGAACTAAACAACCACCAAACCAAGTGATGCAACCTTTACAAGCTCAACCAATATCTAATCAAGCATTTCCTATGCTTAACTATTTAGATACAGTTAGAGAAGCTAGAACTGGTATTACAAAGTCTGCTCAAGGATTAGATGCAGATACATTAAATTCTAAAACTGCAACTGGTGTCAACACATTGATGACACAAACTCAAATGCGATCAGAATTGATTGCCAGAATTTTTGCCGAAACAGGAGTTAAAGATTTATTTAGAAAAATATTTGAACTGATGATTAAATATCAGGACAAAGAAAAAATTGTTATGTTAAATAATCAGTATGTTCCAGTTAGACCTACTGAATGGAAAGATAAATTTAATATTAATATTGTTGTAGGATTAGGAACTGGCTCAAAAGAACAACAAATTATGATGTTAAATAATATTTTAGAAAGACAACTACAAGCATTTCAATTACAAGGTGGAAAAGAAATGCCTATGGTTACATTAAAAAATATGTATAACACTTTATCTAAAATAATTGAGAACGCAGGACTTAAAAATGTGGAAAGTTACTTTGTCAATCCTGATGTCGGTAAACAAATGATGCCTCCACCTGCACCACCACCTTTAACTCCTATTGAAAAAATAGAATTTACAAGGATTGATGCAGAGAATAAGAGAAAAATTGCTGATCTTGAACTTCAGTATCAAGAATTACAACAAAAATCTCAAGAAATGGCATTAGATTTTGAAGCGAAAATAAAAGATATGGCTTTAAAATATAATACACAACTAGATACTGCTAAAATTAAAGCTGATGCAGATTTAGATAAGATGATGATGTCTGGAAACAGTAAGATACTTGAACAGGCACAAAAATCTGCTAATATGTTCAGCCAACAGGTACAAGGATTAAATGGAAACCAAAGACCAGGTAAGGAGATCGGAAGAAATCAGCCGATCCAACCAAGCCAAACAAATACTGGAGAATAAAATTTTTATAGAGGCAATTGATTCTCTAAAAAAACTTTATTCTGAAGCACTACTTGAAAAAACTGGTGCTAAAGAAAGTGATACCAGAGAAAAACTTTGGATTGCTTATAATGTTGTTGGAAAAGTAGAACAACATCTTCAAACTGTAATTGAAACAGGTAACCTTGCTTCAAAACAATTAGAAGATTTTAGACAACAACAAAATAAAACAAAATTTTAACCAATCTGGTTAGAATAAGCCAAGTCATAAGACAGCTTAACCATAGGAGGACTAATGTCTGACTCAAACCCATTGTTGTCAAACGCAACAATACAAGGTGCTGCTAAACATATTGAAGGTTTAATGGACACAAAAGGTGTTATCACTAAATCTCAAGAAGAAGAAGCACAAGTTGAACCGAAAGAAGAAGCGAAAGCTGAAACTGAAGTTGAACAAAAACCTGAAGCTCAACAAGAGGAAACTCAAGAAGCTCCAGTTGAAGAAGAAGCATCCGAAGATCAAAATGCAATTGAAGAACAAACAACCGATCTACACCAAGTTATTGTTAATGGTGAAAAGATTGATGTTGACCTTGACGAATTAAAAGCAGGTTATCAAAAAGATGCCGACTATAGACGAAAAACAGAGGAGATAGCGATTGAAAAAAGAGAGCTTAAATCCGAAGAAGATCGTCTTAAAAACCAGTATTCTACCAAGATGGAAGATTTAAATTCACTTGTGGCGACTTTGAATGCTGAAATAAACAACGATTACAATTCCAAAGAGCTTGATAGACTTTGGGATGAAGACCCAACTGAAGCTGCTAAAGTTGATCGTAGGATTCAGAAACGAAAACAAACGATACAACAAGCACAGCAAAAATTGAGAGAGCATCAGCAAACTCAATTTCAGGAAATATTAAGAGAAGAACAAAAAAAACTTCACTTAAGACATCCAGAAATTGCTGACCCTATAAAAGGTACTACAGTTAAGTCAAATATTATGAACTACTTAAGTTCTAAAGGATTCTCAAATGAGGATGTCGCAAGAATTTACGATTCAAGATATTTTGATGTAATCATGGATGGCATGAACTTTCAAAAAGCTAAAGCAGCTAAACCTTCTTTAGTTTCTAAAAAAGTAAAACCAACCAAGTTTGTTAAGTCAGGTATTAAGTCAACAAAAGAAGAATTAAACTCCAAGTCTAGGTTGAATCAACTTAAGGCATTGAAAAAATCAGGAAGTCCAAAAGACGCAACTGATCTATTGATGCGTTATATATAAACAATAACCTCAAAGGAGAATAAAAATGGCTGTATATCAAACATACCAAACAGTCGGCATAAGAGAAGACCTTGCAGATATTATTTATTCAATATCTCCAACAGAAACACCTTTTATGTCTGGAGTTGCTAAAACAAAAGCAACAAACACATCACACCAATGGCAAACAGATGCTTTGGCTGATGTAGCTGCTAACCATGCAGTTGAAGGTGCTGCTATAAGTTACCCAACTTTATCAGCAACAACTAAACTAACTAACCACACTCAAATTTCTACAAAAGCTGTGCAAGTATCAGGAACAAATGATGCTGTAACATCTGCTGGAAGAAACAATGAGTTAGCTTATCAAGTAGCTAAATCTGCAAAAGAATTAAAAAGAGATATGGAAGTAGCTCTTTTATCTAATGTAGCTGCTGCTGCTGGTAACGCAACTACATCAAGAAAATTAGGTGGAGTTCAAACTTGGATTTCTACTAATGTTGATGCAGGTGCAGGTGGATCTGGTTCTGGTGCAGGTACTGTAAGAACAGATGGAACTCAAAGAGCTTTTACTGAAGATCAGTTAAAATCTGTTTTGAGATCATGCTTTGATGCTGGTGGAAACCCTAACATGATTATGGTAGGTGCTTTCAATAAGCAAAAGCTATCTGGTTTTACTGGTGGTTCAACTAGATTTGACCAAGCAGAAGACAGAAGATTAGTTACATCTATTGATGTCTATGAAAGTGACTTTGGAACTATGCAAGTTGCTCCTAATAGATTCATTAGAGGTGCAAATGGTACTGCTGCTAAAGTCGGACAAGATGCTCTAATTTTAGAGATGGACTTTTTTGCAGTTGCTTTCTTAAGAGATTTTTCTCTACAAACACCAGCTCAAACTGCTGACGCAGATCAGAGATTCATGGTTGCAGAGTACACTCTTGAGTCAAGAAACGAAAAAGCTAGTGGATTAGTTACAGACTTAACTACTTCATAATACTTAATTTGGTGGGGGAGTAATCCCCCATCAATCAATCAACAATTTTGTTTGGTCTTTGAAGATTTATTTTAAAGTCGGAACGAAGCAAATAAATAGGATAAAAAATGAGAACACTTAACGATTACTTTTTAACTGCTGAAATAGAAGATATTTCAACAGCTTCATCAACATTTGTTGCTATACCTGATGGTGGTAAAATAGTTAAAATTATAACTGCTTTACAAGGTGCTATATCTGGTGGCAACGCAGCTATTTCTTTTGAAATAGGTGGTACTGCTGTAACAGGTGGTGGCATAACTGTTGCTCACTCTGGCTCTGCTGCTGGTACTGTAGATTCTGCTGAACCTACTGCTGCAAATAGAGTAGAAGAAGATGGCACTATTGAGATGATTACCGATGGTGGCTCTACTGGAGCTAAAAAATTACTTGTGACATTTGTTATAAGAAGATAAATAATAACTGGGGGGATCTTGTCTAGCGATACTTCCCCCCTCAAAAATTAGGAGAAAAAATGAGTTATAATTATGCTTTAAGACCTGGTACTACACAGAAACTTAATACTAATAATTCTTCAACAGCTTCTGCTGCATTTGGTTCACAAACTGAATACATAAGAGTAGTTGGAGATGCTAATTGTCATTTTGTTTTAGGTGCTTCACCTACTGCAAGTGCAACATCAGCTTTATTACCATCTGGTGAAATAGAAATATTTAAAGTTTCACCTGGAGAAAAGATTGCAGTATTTCATGGTTCATCTACGAATGTGTATATTACTGAAATGAGTGCGTAGTGGCTAGACAAAAGTTTGTTCACTTTGTTCCAAGACCTAAACCAAAAAAAAGACCAAGACGACATAAAAAGGACTTGAACAAAAACGAAAAACGAATGGCTAAAAAAAGTCGTTACAAAGGACAAGGTAGAGTATGAAAAAAGATATTACTATTGATGGTTTAAGTAAAACTACTTACATGAAAGACGACATGGAAGGTAAGATTGTAACCAAAGAAGAAGTTAATATTAATCCACATATTCAACATAATAAAAGATTATATAATCTTAATGATGGTTATTCTAAATCAAGAGATATGAAAAGAGTGGCTAGTATTCCAACAATAGCTTTATCTGTCTGGGCAAATGAGTATAATGGTAGTAACAATTGGTTTGGACTACCAAAAGAAGTTCAAAAAAAAATATTAAAAAAAAAACTAAATTCAAATGAGTTTAGATATTTTAAAACAGCAGAAGGTAATTTATAATGTCATTAAGTAGTTATTCAGCACTAAAAACATCAATTGCAAATTGGTTAAATAGATCAGATTTAACATCAGAAATATCTGATGATTTTATTGTATTAACAGAGGCAGATTTAAACTCTAAATTAAGAATTAGAAAAATGATTACTTCTACTTCTATTACAATAGATTCAGAAACAGAATCTATACCTGCTGATTTTTTACAAGTAAGAGATTTTTTTATAACTGAAGGTGGTACTAAATATGCTTTAAAATATATTACACCTGCACAAATGGATCAAATAAAAGGAAGCTCAACATCCGGTATGCCAGAAACTTATACTATACTTGGTGATAATTTTAGATTTGCACCTATACCATCTGCTGCATACACAGGAACATTAAATTATTATGCTAAATTTCCAGCACTATCAGATTCAAATACTTCAAATTATATTTTAACACATCATCCAGCTATATATTTATATGGATCACTTTATCATGCTGCTAATTTTTTAGGTGGTGTTGATCCACAAAGACTTCAACAATGGCAACAAATGTATTCAACAGCTCTTGAAAGACTTGATAGAAATGACAGAGAAGATCAATATGGTAATGCACCTTTACAACAAAGAGGTGATGTTACTGTAGCTGGTTCATTTAATGACAGATTTGTTGCAGTAACAAATAATAACCAATAGGAGAAAAATGCAAATACCTTTTGGAGAATGGCTACCTGACCAACCAGAATATTTAAATCCTGGTGCAACGACAGCTAACAATGTTTATTTTGCAGCTCAATCATATAAAAGATTTCCTTCATTAGTTTCTTATTCATCTAATAATATTACATCCAATAGTAGAGGTGCAGGTTCTTTTAGAGATAATTCAAATAATGTTTTTAATTTTGTTGCAAACAATACAGATATTTTTCAATTAGATGGTGGTACATTTACATCAAGAAAATCTAGTCTAACAGGAGCTGATACAGATTATTTTACATTTACACAATTTGGTCAAAACATTGTTGCTAGTAATGGTAAAGATGCAGCTCAATATTATGAAATGGGTACATCAACTAATTTTGCAAATTTATCTACTATAGGCACAAGTGGTACAGTTCCTGTATTTAAAGTTTCAGGTGTAGTTAGAGATTTTTTTGTAACAGGTAATCACACAAATAATTCAAATCGTATTCAATGGTCAGGTATTAATGATTTAACAACTTGGCAACCAGGTACAAAACAATCAGACTTGCAAGACTTACCAGGTTCAGGTGGACAGATTACCCACATAACATCAGGAGAGATTGGTTATGTCTTTAGGCAAAATCAAATAATTCGTATGGACTATGTTGGTGGATCAACAGTATTTAGATTATCAGTAATATCACCTAATAGAGGTGCAGTTTTAGGTAGAACTGTTTGTCAAGATAATCGTAGAGTATTCTTTTATGCAGACGATGGTTTTTTTGAAATTAATGGCGATCAAGTAATTTCTATTGGTGCAGAAAAAGTAAATAGATTTTTTGATGTAGATTTAAACAAAGCATTTAGTGATAGAATTTGTGCAGCAGTTGATCCATTTAATCAACTTGCCATGTGGTTATATCCATCAGCTTCTAATACTGCCAATACAACTGGTATATGTGATAAAGTAATTATTTATAATTATGCTACACAAAAATGGTCAACAGCAGATACAAATGCTAGTACAATATTTTCACAGTTTGTGGGTGCTTATACTGTAGAATTAATGGATATTATTTCTGAAAACCTAGATGCTATCAACATTGCACTAGATACAGATTTTTGGAATGGTGGTCAGTTATATTTAGGTGCTATAGATAGTGATTTTAAAGCTGCTATATTTTCAGGCACAGAAAATGAAGGAACTATAGAAACCAGAGAATTAGAGTTGTTTCCAGGACATAGAAGTAGTATAACAAATGTTAGACCAATTGTTGATGCTACATCTACTGTTACTATTAAAAGCAGAGAAAGATTAGCAGATACAGCTACAGAATCTTCATCATCTACTATGGTTACAAGTGGTGATAATCCAGTAAGACAATCTGGTAGATATTTTAAAATTAAAATAACAACACCTACTGGTTCAGTTTGGACTAATGCACAAGGAGTTGATATAAATGCAACAAGAATTGGATTGAGATGACAGAAAAAACTGATATAGATAATGTTAGATATAGTTTTGAAACTCAAGAGTTCTTTCAAAGACAAATTGAAGAAGCTATTAATACATTAATTAATGATCGTAACAAAGAAAGTAACAAGGCTTTCGCATGGTTTATAGGAGAATAGATGCCAACTAATATAAAAGATTATTCAACAACACAAGCTAGTAACACATCACTTAATGGTATTTCAACAGCAGAAGGAATGTTACCTTCTAATCTAAACAATGCAATTAGAGCATTGATGAAAAATACTAGAGATTGGTTTAATGATGCACAATGGATTGAATATGGTGATGGTGATGGTTCTTTTACTGCTGCTTACGCATCAGCAACTTCTTTTACAATAGCTGGTGTAGATGTAACTTCAATTTATCATGCAGGTAGAAGAATTAAATTAACTGCATCAACACCAGGTACAATTTTTGGAACAATTGCTAGTTCATCTTTTTCAACAAATACAACAGTCAATGTAACTTGGGATAGTGGTTCACTTGCTAATGAAGCAATCACTCATGTTTATATTGGTGCTTTATCAAAAACAAATTCATCTATACCAACAGAAATTATTGGTACAACAAATATAAGTGATAGTGCTATTACAACTGCAAAGATTGCAGCAGATGCTGTTAATGGTTCTAAAATTGCAGATGATAGTATTGATAGTGAACACTATGTAGATGGTTCAATAGACACAGCTCATATTGCAGATGCACAAATCACTACTGCTAAAATTACAGATGCAAATGTTACAACAGCTAAAATTGCTGCTGATGCAATAGATGGTACAAAAATAGCTGATGATAGTATTAACTCTGAACATTATGTTGATGGTAGTATAGATACTGCACACATTGCAGACTCTCAAATTACAACTGCAAAAATTGCAGACTCACAAATTACTTCTGCTAAAATAACAGATGGTGCAATTGTTGATGCAGACATTAATGCTAGTGCTGCTATTGATGCAACTAAAATACATGATGGTACAATTTCAAATACAGAGTTCGGACATCTAAATGGTGTTAGCTCAAATATTCAAACACAACTAGATGCAAAAGGTGCATCAAATGCAAATTTAAATACTATAGGTGGTTTATCAAATTCAGATGGTAATTTTATAGTTGGTAGTGGTTCAACATGGGTAGCAGAGGCAGGTTCAACTGCAAGAGCATCATTAGGACTAGGAACTATATCAACACAAGCTGCAAATAGTGTAGCTATATCAGGTGGTACAATTACAGGTCTTGGTGCACCTTCATCAGGATCAGATGCAGCAACTAAAACTTATGTTGATGATCTGGTTACAGGATTAAAAACAAGAATTATTACAAGAGTGGCGACAACAGCAAATATTAATTTATCAAATGCTTTAGAAAATGGTGATACACTAGATGGTATTACACTTGCTACAGGAAATAAAGTTTTAGTAAAAAGTCAAACAGATGCTACTGAAAATGGTATTTATAATGTTGTAGCTTCAGGTACTGCTACAAGAGATACAGATTATGATACTGTTGCAGAATTAGCAGGACAATTAGTTATTGTTCAAGAAGGTTCAACTAATGCAGATAAAATATTTTTATGTACTACTGATAACTCTGGTTCTATTGGTTCAGTAAATATTGTATTTACAGTTGTTGAACCATCAAATGTTGGAGATGTAACATTAAATGGTGTTCAAACATTAACAAACAAAACTTTAACTTCACCAGTTATTTCTGATATTGTATCAGTATCTAATGGTAATATATCTGTATTACCTAATGGATCTGGTAAAGTTTTATTAGATGGTGATGGTTCATCAGGTGGTGTGGCTGTTACAGATGGTTTAGTAGAAATTAAAACAGGAACTGGTAGTGTTGCTAAAGTTAAATTTTATTGTGAATCATCAAATGCTCATGCTCAAACATTACAAGCAGCTCCACATTCGGCAGCTAGTTCAGCAGTTTTAACATTACCTACTGCTACAGGAACTTTAATTGGAACTGGTGATACAGGAACTTTACCATTAACTACTATAGATATTGATGGTGGTACAGATATTGGTGCAGACCTAACTACATCTGATCTAATTGTGGTAGATGATGGAGCTGGTGGTACTAATAAAAAAGCAGCTTTATCAAGAGTTGTAACATTAATGTCAGCTCAAGGATTTTCAACTGACGATCCAACAGCTCTTGCAATAGCTTTAGGATAATATATAAAACAATAATTAAGGAGTAACAAAAAAAATGGCGAACACTTTTAAGACAGTAACATTTGCAGCAGAACCTGCTTCAGCAGGAACTCCTTATGTTATGTACACAGTAGCAACTAGCACAACAACAGTTGTATTAGGATTGGTACTTGCAAATATTCACACAACAGCAATTACAGCAGAAGTAGAATTAGTTTCTACAACCTCAAATAGAGGTGGTGCTAACAATGTAGCTAATGGCACATCAATGTTAGTTAAAGATGTATCTATACCATCTGGAAGTTCATTAGAGCTTTTATCTGGTGGTAAAGTTGTATTAGAAGCTGGAGATAAAATTCAAATAGATTGTTCTGTTGCTGATAAATTATCAGGCACACTTTCTATAATGGAAATTACATAGGAGTTTTAATTGGCTTATATTGGAAACAAACCAGCTAACAAAGCAGTAGTTGCAAGTGATCTTGATCCAGCAGTTATTACTGGTCAAACAGCTTTAGCAGTAGCTCCTGCTGATACAGATGAATTTTTAATTAGTGATGCTGGAGTTTTAAAAAGATTAGATGCTAGTTTAATTGGTGGTGGTGGAAAAGTTTTACAAGTTGTTAGTGCTATAGATACAACAATGAGAAGTACAACTTCTACAAGTTATGTAACTGCTTCAAACACTTTAACACAATCTATAACACCAAGTTCAACATCATCTAAAATTTTAATTTTAGCTAGTGTTACTGTTAAAGTTACAGCATCTGATGGATATGCTTGTCTTGGAACAATATTTAGAGGTGGAAGTGATATTGCTACTAATGCAAATGGAATGCTTATTGAAGCAGCTAGAGATAGTAATTATGCTATAGGTTTAAATCATATAAGTTTTTTAGATAGTCCAAGTTCAACATCATCATTAACTTATGATTTTAGATTTAAGTCAGAAGATTCTAGTCGTACAGTACAAATTAGTACAGGTTCTACTCAATCATCTTTCATTTTAATGGAAATAGGAGCATAATATGGCAACAACAAACGCAATATTAAAAGCAATAAAAATTATAAATCCTAACGCAGAAGTTTCTATATCTGAAAATGATTTAGATACTATTGTTTGGGAAAATGGAACAAATCCAATTTCTAAATCTGATATAGAAGCAAAATTAGAACAAGCACAAAATGAATTAGATGCAGAAGCACAAGCTAAAATAGATAATAAAACATCAGCACAAAACAAATTAAAAGCATTAGGTTTAACTGATGCTGAAATAGAGGCATTATAATATGGCATATATAGGTAGAGAACCACAAGTAGGAAACTTTCAAGTCTGTGATGCTATATCAGTAGTTAATGGACAAGCAGCATACACTATGCAAGTAGGTGGTGCTAATGTTTCTCCAGAAACTGCTAATCACATGATCGTATCTTTAAATGGTATTATACAAGCACCAGGTAGTTCTTATACTGTATCTGGTTCTACAATTACTTTTGCATCAAACCTAGTTACAGGTGATGTTATAAACTTTATTCATATACTAGGATCAGTTCTTGATCTTGGAGTACCATCTGACAGTACAGTTTCACTTGCTAAACTAACAGCTACTGGAACTAAATCATCTTCTACATTTTTAAGAGGAGATAACACATTTGCAGAAGCTGGTGGTGGTAAAGTTTTACAAGTTTTAACAGATACTGCAACATCGGCAGTTGCAACAACTTCTGGAACTTCAACTTTTGTTGATACTGGTTTAAGCCAAGCTATAACTCCAGCTTCAACTGGTAGTAAAATATTATGTATGGCAAGTCTTTTTCATATAAGAAAAACTGGAGATACAAGTGTTAATTTTCGTTTAATAAGAGGATCAACTAATATTTTAACACCAATTGGAAATTATGATACTGGAGATAGTCAACAATTAACTGAAGTTTGTAGTTTTGTATTTTTAGATAGTCCAAGTACAACAGATGCAACAACTTATAAAGTCCAAATGGCATCAGGTAATGCAAATTTAGCAGCAGATAGTTGTCCAGCTCAATTCATTTTAATGGAGATAGGAGCATAATATGATAACAGATGCAATTTTAAAAATTAATCCAAATGCTAAAGTAGTAGTTAAAGGAAGTGATTTAGATACTTGTACTATTGAATGGTTAGATGGAACTGCTGAAATTTCTAAAGCAGATATACAAGCTAAAATAAATGAAACTCAATATCAAAGAGATAGAGTTTATCCATCTATAACAGATCAATTAGATATGCAATATTGGGATAAAGTTAATGGAACAACAACTTGGCAAGACGCAATAGCAAAAGTTAAATCAGATAATCCAAAGGAGTAAGGCATGGCTCTACTCTTTGCTAACAACAACTCCTTATCAGCAATCACAACTAAACCAAGTGGTTTAAGTGGTGGAGCTATGAACCTTATCTCTACACAAACTGCATCAAGTTCATCTACAATATCTTTTACATCTGGTATTGATAGCACCTATGATGAGTATGTGTTTAAGTTTTATAATATTCATCCAGCTACCGATGGAGCAAATTTTACATTTCAAGCAGATACTGGAACAAACACAAGTTATAATCAAACAATGACTACTACATATTTTAGAGCAGCACATGGAGAAGATGGCTCTGGTGCTAGTTTAAGTTATGATGGTGGTAGAGATCAAGCACAAGGTACTGGATTTCAAGAAGTAATATCTGGTATTGGAAATGATAATGATGGAAATGGAAATGGAACTTTACATATTTTTTCGCCAAGTTCCTCAACATTTGTTAAACATTTTATAATTAGATCATGTACTTCATATACAGATAGTATAGCAAGAGATATGTATATTGCTGGATATTTTAACACAACAACAGCATTAACAAGAGTTCAATTTAAAATGTCATCTGGAACATTTGATGGAGTAATAAAATTATATGGCATTAGTTAAATACAACAACAATAGCATAAGTGCTGTAACCTCTGCTGCTGCAATACCAAGTGGTGCTATGACACATATTAAAACTTTAACTGCTAGTTCTAGTTCTACATTGTCATTCTTAAATGGAAGTTCAGATGTAGTCTTAGATAGCACATATCCAATTTATGTTTTTAAATATATTAATATACATCCAGCAACAGATGAATCAAATTTTACATTTCAAGTAGATACAGGAACAAACACAAATTATAATCAAACAGTAACAAGTACACTTTTTGGTGCATTTAACATTGAATCAGGAGGTGATGATGGTTTATTTTATCAATCCTCAAGAGATCAAGCACAAGGCACAGCTTTTCAAGTATTAAATTATAATTTAGGAAATGGGAGTGATGAACATATAAGCGGTACATTAAATTTATTTAACCCATCATCAACTGTTTTTGTTAAACATTTTACAGCAAGAACCATGTGTTATAATTATGGTAATTATGCTGATGATGGATATTCTGCTGGATATTTTAATACAACAACTGCACTTACAAGAGTTCAATTTAAAATGTCATCAGGTAATATAGATTCAGGCACAATAAAACTTTATGGAATAAAGGATTCATAATGAGCATAGTTAAATTAAATAATAGAGGTGTAAAAAACGCAACTGCTTTTGGTTCTATAACAGGATTAGGCAGTATGGTATTTATTAAAAAGCTAACAGCATCATCTTCTGCTACTTTATCTTTTGTTGATGGTGCAAGTTCAGTTGTCTTGGATAATACTTATAAGGAATATTTATTTACTTTTAAAAATATTCATCCAGCTACTGATGGTGCTAATTTTACTTTTCAAGGAAATTCTGCTGGTGGAAGTGGCTATAACGAAACTATGACAACAACTAGTTTTAGAGCATTTCATAATGAAGCTGGTAGTGATGCCGACCTTGCTTATTCAACAGGAAATGACCAAGCACAAGGAACTTCTTTTCAACAAATAACTGATAATATAGGAAATGTTAGTGATGAGAGTGCAAGTGGAACTTTACATCTTTTTAATCCTAGTAGCTCTGTTTTTGTTAAACATTTTATTGCAACATTTAATACTTATCAAAATAGTAATTATTCTATGAATACGTTTACAGCAGGATATTTCAACACAACATCAGCAATAGACGAAATGCAATTTAAAATGAGTTCTGGCAATATAGATGCTGGAGATATTTGCCTTTATGGTATTGCTTAACAATTAACAATGGAGTATAAATAATTATGCCAAGACATCATAACATAAATGGGAACATAGTTCCTTTTACAGCAGAAGAAGAAGCTGAATGGGATGCTAGAGAAGCAGCTTATGCTAAACAAAAAGCTAATGAAGTTTCTGTAGAATCAAATCCTTATATAGCTAAAAGAAAACTAGCTTATCCTGCAATAGGAGATCAACTAGATATGCTATGGCACTCAATAGATCAAAACCCTGAATTAAAATCTAAATATTTTGATTTTTATGAAGCTATAAAAGCAGTTAAGGTAAAGTACCCTAAAAATGGCTAACATATATAAAAATGCAATGTTTGATCTGACAACGACAAACAAAACAACAGTTTATACTTGTCCTACAGACAGAACAGCTTTAATAAAATCAATACAGATTACAAATATTCACACAGGTAATATTGAGGTAGAAGCATTTACTACAGATAGTTCAGCATCTGATGCAGAGCATGAAGTAGCACATATAAGTCTATCATCTAAAACAGTTGATAATCTTGTAAAAGGATCTATGGTTTTAGAGTCAGGTGATACCTTAAAATTAAAGGCAGCATCTGCAAATAACATAGCAGGTATAGTAAGTTATTTAGAAATATTTGACGAAAAAAGTGCTTAACAATACAGTATTATTAGTGTATTTATGAAACTAGTACGAATACCAACTCAAGAACTTGATAAAACTTGGGGTTTAATAGATAAAGATATTAGACAAGCTCTTGCATATTCAAGTCAACTTACCGATTCAGATTTTGTTTTTGAAACTGCAAAAGAAGATAAGTTTCAAGTATGGATTATCTGGGATAAAAACCAAAAAAAAACAGTAGATAAATATTTTGGTGTAGTGGTAACAGAGTTGATAAAAAGAAAACTTGGTAAAGTTTGTCATATTTATATTGCAACTGGCAGACAAAGACATAAGTGGCAACACCTCATAAATGATATTGAGGACTTTGCAAAAGCAGAAGGTTGTCAAATGATGGAATTGATTGCTAGACCAGGTTGGCAAAAAGTTTATAATAATTATGGGTACAAAAGAACCCATGTTGTTTTAGAAAAAAAAATAAAACAGGAGAAAACAAATGAATAAAAAAAGAGATGTTAGAAAAGTAGAACAAATGATTGGTGATAGTATAAGTTCATTAAGAGAAATAAAAATTAAAAATCCTTTTTTAAAAGTAAGAGGTTCAATAACAGAAGCAGAATTAGAAAAAATAAAAAAATTAATTCCATTTAAAAAAGGAGTATAACATGAGTTTTGGAGGTGGATCATCAGGAGGAAACACAGCAACAACACAAGGTGTAACACCTTACGCAGCAGCAGAACCAGCATTAGGACAAATACTTTCTGAAGCTACAAATTTATATGGACAAGGTGTAGGTGCAGCAGGTTATGTTCCTCCAACACAACAAACATTAACAGGTCTTGCACAACAAGAAACAATGGCAGGAGCTGCTAATCAACAATTAGCTGCAACTCTTGGTGGACAATATTTAAATCCTTTTCTTTCTCCATTAATTCAAAAAACAGCATCAGATATTTCAACTGGTGTTCAATCACAATTTAGTGGTGCAGGTAGAACTCCAACAAGTCCTATGGCACAACAACAAGCATTAGCTCAAGTTGCACAAGCTGCATTACCTTTAGCATTTCAAGAATATGGTCAAGAAAGAGGCAGACAGTTAGGACTAGCAACTCAACTTCCAACTTTATTACAAACAGGACAACAATTAGAAGCTATACAAAGACAACAACAATTAGCTCCATCACAAGCATTACAACAGTATGCAGGTTTAGTATCACCTATTGCATCTGGTTTTCCAACAACAACAGGTCAAGTTAATACAAGAGCTAATCCATTCACAACTGCATTAGGTGGAGCTGTGTTAGGTTCATCAATACCTGGAGTAGGTGCAGTATTAGGTGGAGTTGGTGGATTATTAGGGGGTCTATTATAATGGATAAAATTAAAAAAATTATTTACGACATTCAGACTAAAATTAAAAACAAACCTTCAACACATATTTTTGTTTTATATATTTTAGTTGCAATCGCAATCATTCTATAAGGAGATAAAATGAGTAGAGAATCCTATGGAGGTGGAGGACAGTATGGTGGAGGATCATCAAGTTCATCATCATCTGGAGGAGGAAATGGTGGCAGAGAATCCTATGGGGGTGGAGGACAATATTCAGCTCCTTCTGCTCCATCAGCTCCAAGTGTTAATAGTGGTGTTGATCCAGGTTTTCAAGAAGCATTAAGAAAACAAGCTATTCAACAAGCTAATCCTGCATTTGGCGACCCAGATCCTGAAGTAGATGTATCACCACAAGATAGAGATAGTATTACAAGTTTTTTAGATAATTATTCTGCTAATGTAAAAGCAAATCCTTTTATGGCAGGTACTATTGGTGCTTTAACAACCTTGTATCAAACTCAACAAGCTAAAAATATGTTGATGGACACACCAGGTTATGGGTTTTTAAATGACTATAGTGTTTCTGATGATGGTGTTGTAGGTGGAGATGGAGGATCTGATAGACTTGCAACTCAACTAATAAGTCAATTACCTATAAGTATGACAGGTGCTACACCTCAAGAATCTATGGTCAATCAATACTTTGATAATTTAGGTATGGGTCAACAACCTTTGAGTTCTAATTTGCAAACAAGCTATAATAATGCTAAAAATAATGTAAGTAGTATATTGGGTACAAATCAACAGTTTGGCTATTCTACAGCTCCCTATGGCTTATTAAGTAGCACAAATTTGGCAGACAACCCTTTTAATATACCATACTTACAACAAAGAGGATTAATATAATGGCAATAATGGATGACATAAGAAGAATGATGGCAGAAAGAGCTGCACAAGGTATAGGTACTGGTGGTGGTTTATTTGGTACTACAAATACTCAAGGACAACCAACAGGATTATTAGGTGGATTACAAAATATAAATCCAAATCTTTTAATAGGTGCTGCAATAACAGGATCAGGAATGCAAGGCAAAGATCCTTTTTCTTCAATCTTACCTGCAACATTACAAGCTGCAACAATATCAAAATATTTAACTCCTAAAGATAAAAGAACTAATCTACAAAAAAATTTAGAATCAGCAGGATATGTAGTTGGAACACCTGAATACAAAAAAGCTGTTTTAGCTGCAACTGCAAAAACAGAATCTGGTGCAGGAAGTTTAAATTTAGTTTCTAAATCAAATATTGATAATGCAAAAATATCAGCAGATTATTCATTAAAAGGTTTAAATTTAATAAAAAGAGTTAATGATATAGCTAATAGAAGTCCTGATGCTTTTGGTATTGCTGGTGCTTTTAAAGGATTTGGTAAAGATGTTTCAACAGAAGTTGAAGGAATATATAAAGATGCAATAAATTTATCAAGAGAAGGAACAGGTATTGAATCTGGAGCATTAAGTTTTATAGATAATAAAGATTTTTCAGGAATAAAACCTTTACAAAATTCTTTAAAAATAATTTTAGCAAGATCAAGAAATCCAAACAACAGATTGTTAAAAGATATGTTAGTTGAAGCAGGAGATGATTCTGATTTAAGAGGTCTTGGAGGAGTGCAAAAAGCACAAGAAAAATTACAATTTATAGCAGCAGAATTAACTGATAATGCTATAAGACAATTTAGAGCTGCAGGTATTGGTGATGATGAAATTAAAGAAAAATTACAGCCATTTGAAGATATTTTTAAAAAAGAAATTCAACAACAAAATTCTAATAGTAATAATATTCCACAATTTAAATACGATATTAAAAAGAAAAAACTAATTAAAATAAATTAAATGACACAAATATTTATTGAAGGTTTGGGAAATGTTGAAATTTCAGGTAATGTTCCTACCAAAGAAGAAGAACAAGCAATAATACAACAATTGCAATCTTCCGAAGATAGTTTAGCAACTGATACAATAACACCTGAAATGGTAACTCCTTCTTTAGGAGATGAACCTAAATTACAAGGATTAGAATTTATAGGTGGCAGACCAACATTTGAAGCTACTGGTGCATTAGCAGGTGGAATACCTGGAACAGTTGCAGGTGGGTTACCTGGAAGTGTAGCAGGTGGAACATTAGGAGCTATGGGAGGTGGTCAAATTTATGACATTATACAATCAAATCTAACAGATGAAGAAATAGGTTTTGGAACTCAAATAGAAGCTGCAAAAAAAGATTTTCAAAGAGAAGCATTATTACAATCATTTTTTTCAAAGATACCAGGTATAGGAACTAAATTAAAAACAGCTATTTTTGGTAAACCAAATAAAGAATTATATGGTTCTGCAAAAAGAATGAATTTTCCTTTAAGTTTAAGTGATTCTGGAAATATGATTTCAAAAGGATATGGTAGAGTAATTGGTGTATTTCCTTATGTAGGAACTCCAATTAAAAAACAATTTGCAGCTAAAGCAGATATAATTAATAAAACTGCTGATGATACTTTAAATTTATTTGCACCTAATGTTAATTTAACAAAATTAGGTATAGATATGGCAGAGGCATCAAAATCTACTTATGGAGATTTCAGAAGAATATCAGGTCTATTATATGATGATTTTTATGATACTGCACAAAGAGTAAAAGCTCCAATAATTCCAACTGATACTTTTAAAAATTCATTAAAAAATTACATTAATTTAATTGATGATGGTGTAATTAAAGTTAAAGGTAAAAAATTAACAAGTCCTCAAAAAGATGCAATCTATCAGTATGCTAAATCTGCCGAAGGTATTGATAAATTTATTACAGTTCCACAATATAAAAGATTAATAAAAGATATACAAAAATTTTCAAAATTATCACAAAAAGAAGGTTTTGACATAAAAGTTTTAACAGGATTTAAAGGAGCATTAGAAAAAGATTTAAATAAATTAACAAATAAAAAATATTTAGATTCTTTTAATAAAGTGTTGGACACAAATCAAATGAGAAATGTTGCAGAAAAACTTAAATTTGCAAATAAAGTTTATGCTGAAGGACTTGAAAATAGTATAGTTGTTAAAAGTGCATCAGGAAAAAAAATGACTGTTCCACCAACTGTAGGTGCAAAAGCATTTGAAAAACCAGCAGCAAGTAAATTTAGACTTGTAGATAAAAATATATTTGGAGCAGGTTTTGAAAGACCAGGTTCAATAACAGCAGATCAATTAGGAAATGTAATTTTATCTAATAGAAATGTTAGTCCACAATACTTAAGAGATTTAAAAAATTTAATTGGTGATAAACCTTACAAAGGTTTAATTAGAGCAAGAATACAACAAAGTTTTGACAAATCTTTAGTTCCTTTTAGAGAAGGTGGTGTTAATGGTTTAATGTTTGATCCTTATAATTTTGAAAATGCTTTAGGTTTAAATAATGCACAAGGTAGAGAATTAGTACAAGAAATGTTAAAAGGTTCAAAATTAACTATAGAAAAATTAGATGATTTTTTTGCTATTGCTAAAAATCATGCAGGATTAGAAATACCTGATGTATCTAAATTTGTTGCAAGGAGAGCAACATTAGGTGGTACTAAATCTTTGTTTGGAGGTTTTGCTATGGGTTATTCAACTTACAAAGAACCTTTTAAAGGATTAGCTATGGTATATTTGGCAAGAAAAGGATCTGGTTTTTTAGCAAATCCAAAACAATTAGATGATGTTATGACAGTATTAGATCCTGAATCTTCAGCTTTTAAAGTAAAAAATGCAGCACTAAAAATAGCAGATGGATTAATTAGTGATAGTCAAAATAATTTAGAAAAAAGTTATTATCAAGAATATAAAGAATATTTTGAAACTACACCTTTAGATGAAGTCAAAAAAAATCTAGGATTAGATTAATAACATGAATAATTTACCTCAAGAAAACGAAAAGAAAATTATAAAACTTGAGGGAGAGTTAAGTCTAATCCACCACAAGATAGACACAATTAGAGATAATCATTTACTACATATTGATCAAAAAATTAATAACATATACAAGGTAATATGGTTCGTAGCAGCACTAGGAATAACAAGTCTTGTCAACATGGTAATGACAATACTAAAATAATCTCTGACAGACAAAAAAAAACATCAATAAAAGGAACAGTTGGCGAATACGAAACTATTGCTAAACTTACCAAAGAGGGTTTTTTTGTTGCTAAATCAGTAGATCCTGCTTGTCCTTTTGATATTGTTATCGTTGACAAAGATGGTAAAATAACACTCATTGATATTAAAACAAATACCTTTAGAAAAACAAACAGAGGTAAAAGTTTAAAAGATAAACCCAAAGGTTCTTACAGAATATGTAGAAGTCCTACAAAAGAACAAAAAAAATTAGGTATAAAATTAATAATGGTAGATTATGAAAAATAAACCTCTTAACATATCAGAATCGGCTGCTGTGCAAATGCCGATGAAAACAGTAGCTAGTTTAATTTTATTAGTGGCTGCTGGTGTATTTGCATATACAGAGCTTACTGCAAGGTTAGTATCGTTAGAAACCTCAAGAGAACTATTTGAAAATGATTTGCTCAAAAAATCAGAGCAAGTACCTGTAGATCAAGAGCAACATTTTTTATTAGAGGATCTTTATAAGTCTGTAGAAAAAATGGAAAAGACTCAAGAAATGAATATGACAAACAAAGTCAATATAGAATTTCTTAACTCACAATTAGAAAAAGCATTAGCTGATATTGAAGAACTAAAAGACAAGGTTAGAGAAAATGGAAAGAGTTACTAGAAAAATAGTTGAGTACATTAGTGATATGGAGAAGAAAGCTAAACAAATGAACTTTGTAAAAAATTTAAAAAAAGAAGTAGAAACTGGCAAACATGGTACACAAAAGTATGTTATTAAACAAGGACAAAACAAAGGTAAAGTATTATGATTGAAACAGTTGTAGCTTTATTAATGATAGTAAATAACGAAATTAAAGAACATAGAATACAAGTATCTATGAGTGAATGTTTAAAAGGTAAAAGAGTAGCATCAAGATCAATAGATAATAATGTTACTTATCAATGTATTAAATCAAAAGCAGAATTAGAAGATAATATAGATGGTAGTAAATCAATTAAAAAATTAATATTAGAATAATGGATAAATATATATATAAAATTTTAGGTTTCTTTGATACTTGGTCAGAAAAATTAGATAAAGTATTTTTCCCACCAAAAAAGAAAAGAAAAAAAAAGTGTAAAGATTGTCATTGTAATTGTCATTGTGGTGAAGAATTACATACACATTGGTATGATGGTGATTTATGCACTTGTGAAGGGTGTAAACATTAAGGATTTTATGAGGTGTAGTTATGGAATATTTACTAATAAAACTAGAATGTTTGTGCAGAAAACTATATGGTCTTGTTTGGCGATGGCGAATAAGATTTACAGCTAACTTGGAGAAAAGAAATGTACGAAGAACTAAAAGAAGAAATAAAAACTTGTGAAGGTTATGTACCAAAGATTTATAAATGTTCAGAAGGATTTGATACCATCTTTTATGGACATAAAATAACACCTGATGATGATTACGAACATGATATTGAATATACAAAAGAAGAAGGTGAAAAAGTATTTGAAGAAGATTTTAAAAAGACAGTAGAAGCTGCTGAAAGACTTATAGGTAGCAGAACAATTAATTATATTGCCAAAGAAGTTCTTGTAAATATGGTCTATCAAATAGGAGAAGGTGGTGTATCTAAATTTAAAAATATGTGGTCTGCTTTAGATAGAGAAGATTATGGTGAGGCAAGTTTTCAAATGCTAGACTCACTTTGGGCAAAACAAACTCCTAATAGAGCAAACAAACTAGCAGCTAAAATGAGAGGAGCAAAATCATAATGTGGTTAAGTATAGCATCTAAATTAGTTCCAGGTATGATTAAAACTGGTATGTCTATTGCATCAAACAGAAGAAAGACCAAAGAATTAGAATCAGTAGCTGAATTAAAATTAGCTGAAAGAATGGCAAATGGTGAGGTAGAATTTAAAAAAGCTGTTATTGATTCGCATAGAGGAGATTGGAAAGACGAATTTTGTTTAGTGTTAATCTCAATCCCCCTTTTGCTTTTGGCTTGGTCTGTGTTTAGTGATGATCCAGATATACAAGCAAAGATAGATATATTTTTTGATAAGTTTGCAAATCTTCCAGTTTTTTACCAGGCTTTAGTGGTGGGAGCTTTCAGTACAATACTTGGTATTAAGGGTGTTTCTACATTTAAAAAAAAATAAATGTCTGATAGTATAGATATAATTAACGAATATAAGGATCAGGTTCGTATTCTTAAACAAGAAGTTGCAGAGCTTCAAGACGCAGGTAAGTCTAAAGATTCTGCTAATAAAAGGTGTTTACAAAAATTAGAACACTTAACCAAAGACCTTGAAGACGCAAACACTAGAATCAAAGAGTTGGAGGAGAAAAAGGATGATAAATGAAAATAATGCTTACAATAGTTATGTGCAGCACTCTAGCCAACACTTGCCTAGATCCCCACACTTTTCCTAAAGTATATGATAGTTATTATGATTGCCTAGTAGATGGCTACCAAAAGTCATTAGACAAGACTAAAGAGATAGGTAGATCAGAAACTAATAAATATCAGATATATTCAAAGTTTGGTTGTCAGCAAGTTATAACACCCCCACCTAAACCAAAAAGTGAAGCATGATATATTGTGTATTGTGGAAAAGAGCTGACAAATATGAGATGTTTACCAACACAATATTTGAAACTGAAAAAAAAGCTATAGAATTTAAAGACAAACAAAAGTCCATGCGTAAAAAACATGATTGCAGAGTTGTAGAATTTGATTATAAATACTTTAATGGAGTTGATAAAATAGACTAATGGCAATAGATAAATCAAAAATGAAATGTAATTCACCTAGACGACAAGTACAGGGTGGTAAAAAATTTGTAGTCAAAGCATGTAAAGGTGGCAAAGAAAAGATTATTAGATATGGCGATGCCAACATGACAATTAAAAAAAACAATCCAGCTAGAAGAAAGAGTTTTAGAGCAAGGCATAGATGTGCTAGTGCAAAAGATGTATTTTCTGCAAGATATTGGTCTTGTAAAAAATGGTAAGGTCTATTATAAAATTAATAGTCAAAGCAAGGATGCTATATGCTGATTTAAGAGGTCATCATGGTAAAAGATGGAACTATGAACCTGGTGATTGGTATATGGGTCGTAAAAACAAAAGGAGATAGCTATGTATGGTAAGAAAAAACCAATGAAGAAAAAAAAGAAGAAAAAAAATAAAAAAATGAAAAGCAAATATTAATATTAGGTGTAATCATTTTGATGGTTGGGTATGGTCGGAGGGTTAAAAGGAGATAAATATGCCAAAAGGTAAAAACAAAAAATATAGTAAAAAACAAATGAAGATAGCAAGAATGGCTGCACCATTTGATAGAATAACTGGTGCTGACTTTGCTAAACTTAAAAAAAAGAAAAAGAGAAAAGTATGATGAAAACAGTTAAAGCACCCAAAGGGTTTCATTGGATGAAAAAAGGTAATTCATATAAACTTATGAAAGGTACTTATAAACCACATAAAGGTGCTGTTAAGATGGCTAAATTTACAGTACAGAAAAGACATACAGGATGAAACAAGTAATTCTTGATGCGTTAGAAAAAAGGTATCAAGCTCAAATATCTGAAGCTGATGCCACAATAAAAATTTATTTTAACAATAGTGTAGGGATTGGAGAACACCCACAACACATTGATGAGGTAGATAAGTTGATTGAAAAGATTGCTAATGCAGAAGAAAAAATAAAAATATTAAAGGAGTTTGAATAATGGCAAAACTATGTGCAAGAGGTAAGGCAGCAGCAAAGCGAAAATTTAAAGTGTACCCTAGTGCCTATGCTAATATGTATGCTTCTGGTGTATGTTCAGGTAAGATTACACCTGGTGGTAAGAAAAAGAAAAAAGTTAAAAAAAGAAAAAGATAATGTCAAAAGGTTTAAGATCATGGGTAAGAGCTAATTGGGTTGATATAGCTAACAGAAGATCCGATGGTTCGTTTCCTAAATGTGGTAGATCCAAAGGTGAGAAAAGAAAAAATTATCCTAAATGTGTTCCTCTAGCCAAAGCTAAATCCATGAGTTCTGGTCAAAGGAGAGCAGCAGTATCAAGAAAAAAGAAAGCAGAGAGGAAAGCAAGAAAAGGCAAAAGACCTAATTATGCCAAAACATAATAAGAGTTGGGTTAAATCAAAAGTCATAGTCACATTAGTTGGAAATTGTAGATACTGTTCAGCAGAGATTTTAAATAGCGATAGCTTTGTAAGTTTTTATCCTAAAGGTCATGCTCATTACGAATGTATGCGTAAAGCTGATGAGGATAAGACTTATGAAAATGAAAGTAAATTTGATTGGTAAGGCAGCCATATTTCAGACTGCCAAAAGTTATTTATTTTTTTATTTGATTTTTATATTGATTGATAAACTTTTCACTACCAGTTTTAAAGTCATCATACAATATTCTCCAATAAACAGATAAATTGTTTTTAGAATATAATTTATCTACTTCTTCAAAATAATTTAAACAAGCACTTGCAATAGCTTGTGCTTCTTTATCTTTTAATTTGAACTTCATTGTATCTCCTTTTTTTTTATTTACCTATTATACCACATTGAGTTTTTTAATTTTTTGTAAAAAAATATTTTTATTGAAAACTAGACGATTGAAATTTTTGGGTGTTTCAGAATTGGTGCGACAACAAAACACTTTCTGGGTTTTTTAGTGTTTTTAACTTTCCCAAAATTTTATTGCATCTGTAAGATAATTTTCTTCCATTTCGTTTCGCCAAAAGTAATGGTCAAACTGTGGTTGAATATAATCTTTTACAACTTTAGGATCTGTGCTTATCTTCATTAAGTTTTGTCTTATCTTACATCTTTGTATTATCTTTGGTATTCTCTTTTCTATATTCTCTGGTTTTAAATCATCGCAATTGTCTGCACTAAATACTTTGTAAGACTCCTCATTGATATAGCAGATATAAACTGGCAACTTAAATACAGAATAATAAAAATCTATTTGTAAAAAATTATAAGGTTCTACAGTTTCTGGTAGCTTATTAGTTAGCCAAGACCTAGTACCATCTTTTTTAACTCTACCTCTTTTGGGAAACTTACATTTATCCTCAATAATAACTTTACCTTTTAGATCACAATAACCATGAACAGGAATGTTAATACCATCAAACCATCTAAATGCTTCTATCTCTGGCTTACAATCTTTATATCCAGGTATTGTTTGATGAGCTGCATGACCATTGGCTATCATCTTTGGTAAAATTTGTTTGTAATATTCAAACTCATCATGTTGGTCAACATTAGGAATTATTTTTTTAAGTTTTTCTTCTATAGGAACAAACATTATTTACGCATCTCATTGTTCATTTTGGACATAAAAGATTGAATCATAGTTTCTTTATCTATGTCTAAAAAATAATCTAATGGTTTATTTAACAATTTTGATATTCTAATTAAATTAACAATAGGTATTCTGTTTTGTCCTTTTTCATATTTACCTATTTGTTGAAAAGTTGTTTTAAGTGCTTTTGCTAGTATCTGCTGCGTTGCAGGTTTCTTAATATAATATCCATTTACTTCTAATTTCTCATCAAAGTTTTGAACATATATTTCTCTTGCTAATCTAGCTTCTTTAATTTTTTTACCAATGTGAATATAAAATTCATTATCTTCTACAAAGTTCTTTTTTGCTCTATCTGATAGTTTCATGTCTTTCCTTTCATTTAGGGTATAGAACCCCTTAAAATAAATGCAACTTTTTGTATATACTTAATTAAGTATATAAAAATCTAGCATCTTTATTTTCTGCTTCAACTATTCTTCGGAACAACTGATTGTATTCCTTAAAGTTTTGCAGAGTTATAACACATTGCCTTCCATTTTCTCTAGCACCCATAATCTTTTTGTGTGCCTTATCTAGCTTTGTGTACAACCTTGTGTTGCTATTTCTTAAGCTCATCATTTACCTCACCGATAACTTTAATATTTGCACTAATAAGTTTGTGTTCGGTGATATTTACTTTTGCAAACTCACTAGGCATTTTTTGATTGTGTGCTTTTTTCGTTGCTTCCTCAACATTTGCACCATCAAAAATTTCTTCAAAATCAGCAGCTAACTCTATGCTTGATGTTTTAATTACTTTAGTCATTCAATACAACATTTCTACTATAACCAGAATATTCTCTTTTAATCTCATTTCTTTGTTCTAGTTTTTGTATCAGCACACTTACTGAATTTTTACTTTTATAACCCAACTCTTTAGCCATTTCTGAAAAAGTCGGACTATATTTGTATTTTTTAGTATAATTTTTAATAAATTGCAATAGCTTAAGCATTTTAGGAGTCATCGGTCTTTTAGTTGTTCTTGTTTTCATCTATGACTAACCTCCTCAATAATTCTGTATATCCATTGATGTCATCAAATGAATCTTTTTTGTAATCTTTTGATTGCATTATTCGCCATGATTTTAACAAAATCATAAATAAACCAAAGAATTTCAAGGGTATTTTAACATCTTGGTTATTATGAATTGATAGATATTTTTCCATTATTCCTACCATTACATAAGAGGTATGGTCAAAGTGTCCATAATCATTTTGTTTTTGTTTTAATAATCTTTCTATCTCACTTATAAATTTTACATTATCTGACATAATTACCTTTGTTATCTTCACACCAATGAGCAAAAGCTACCTTGTTTTGATATATTGGATATGTTCTTTTTCCTATTTCTTTAAATTTTATTACTGACTTATGTATCTCCTCACAAGTAAGGGTAGTTTCAAATTTAACTTTATGTAAAACATATCCCTCACTTGTAAGTAAAGCCAAAACTAAAATAACAACTTTCAATTAACTAACTAAAAAGGAGCTTGTTGTTGTTTAGGTTTTTGACTATTCTGTTTTGGTCTAGGTTCATTCTTATAACCAGAAAGTATTGTTCCCTGATCGTTTAACCAACCAATTAAACCTTTGTGTCCTCCAGCATCAGGATAGTTCATTTCGCCAGTAAACTTGTCATCACCTTTAAATAAGACTCCGACCTGTGCATAGACTTTAACAAACTTGGTGTTGCCATCTTTTGATTGAGCTTTAACACCTAGTATTGTTCCTTTATTGCCATTATCTAAATTAACATTTCCTGAAAAATCAATTTTGATGGCTTTTTCATTGTTGGCATCATAAGGAAATAGAACCCAATCCTTTTGCTTACCACTACCATTGTTTTGCATTTTGTCCTCCATTGGTTTGTATGCTTTTTTCTTGTTGTTCAAATAATCCTTTTATTAGATTATTTTCTTCATCCCATTTGGAAAATAAAGAATTTAATTTAGTTTGTGTTGTTTGTTTCTTTATTTGATCCTTAATAGAATTTTGATTAATTATGGCATTTGCTAACTCATCTGCACTACTAAATTCAGAACCATGTAAACCAAATGCAGCTAAAGCTCTACCAAGACTACTTGTTTCACAATTTTCTAAAGCACTTGTTTTATTTACATAACCATAATCAAATTTTTCTAAAGCTAATCCTGTTGCGTAAGGTTCTTCACCAATATAAATTGTTGTTTTAGTAGCCACCTGTTTTTCATTACACAAAAATTCTACTAAATCTGTATTAATTCTATGTTCAGGAAAATATTTTGCAAAATGATTATGTCTTACTGCTACTGTATAATATTCTTTTTTTTCCTTACTATTTTTAGAATAATCCATAGCTTCATTTTCACTTACAAAAGTAGATATACAATCTAATCTTCTACTTTTAAAAGAACCTTTATTTTTTTCTTCTGGCACTTTTTCTGCTTTTTTCATTGTCTTTCCTCTCATCATTTAGTTGTTTATTTAAAAAATCTATCAATTGTTGTCGTTTATCTACTTCTTTTTGTAATTCTGTTTTTTCATCATCTCTTTGTAACAATAATTGTGTGCTTTTTTTTATATCTTGTTTAAGATTTCTGTTTTCTGTTTGCAGTTTTGCAAGTTGTATCATTACTTGATCTGTCATTTCTTACCTTTCATTACTTGTTCTAATGTTAAATTTTCTGTAATTATGTCTTGCATAGCTTGACCAGCTAAACCACCAAAAATCATTTTTAAATTAGGTTTTAATTTTTTTCTTTCGGCAGCAGTAAGTTTACAATAGTCAAAAAACCATTGGTCTATATTTTTATTTAATTGACTTGGTGATAAATGGTCGGCAGTAAACATTCCACCTTCCTCTTTCTTTGTCCATTCTTTTCCTATTTTTTTAAGCATTGAAACCATACAATATAAAATATACAAAAATTGTCAAAATGATATACAAGATAATTTCAATTTGTGGGTGCATTATCTGTGTCAAAATTTATTGTTGCATTAAAAGAAAACGATATTCTTTCATCATCTTTATTGGTACTATTAAATGGGTACACAACATGGGATAAATTGTTCGGAAACAAGATCCATTGCCTAACCTCTGGCATCACCCTATAATTAACATCGGCAAACATATTTTCAGAACCTTCAATAAATTCTGTCTGACCTGAAAAGTCATTATGTTGTTTTGCATTATCTGTTGGAATCATTGAGTCTGGTATTTGTAAATAACCAACGCAGCTTAAATGATAATTAGGATGTACATATTCAGTATGTCTATGGCATGGGTTATAATCATTAGGTTTAGATATTACATACCAAGCACTATTAATTAAGATACTTTTAATCTTTTGTTTTATATGTGCGTTTGTATATGAGGCTATAATTGGGTCAAAGAAAGCTGCTTTCCATTTAAGCATTATCTCTGGGGTAATTAAATATTCTTCTGCTACATGACCGACTAATCTTTCTCCCCAATCATGGTCTTTTTGTTTCTTTTTATCGGCTCTTATCTTTTTTAAATCGTCTTTAAAATCTTTTAATAGTTCTAAAGGTAGTTCAGCTCTTGCCATTGATGAGCCAAAAGGTTTAAATATTTTAAAATTTATCTTGTCTTTCATTGTCCTCCAAAGGTGTTAGTTCATTAAGTTCAATTTTATAAGCAGCAGGTCTATGGTCATAACCAAAATTAGATAGTTTTTCAGGTGGTAAATTATCATTATAAATAAATGAACCTATAATATTAAAATTAAAATCCTTATCATCATTTTTAATTATTAGAATATATTTACCTTTTTTTTCACCAGGTCTAATCAGTAAAAAATTATATGATTTTTTATTTTGTGTTCTTATTTCTATATTGTCTTGAAAGTCAGAATCCTCATATCTCTGCAAATTATCGGTATAAGACGCATTATGGTAGGAGTTAGTCCATTTTGCCCAAGAAACCTCTCCTAATGCCCCTAGAAAGCCATCATAGAGCTGATTTTTAAGGTTCTTATCATATCCATAGCTAAAACCTTTATTCATTCTTAAATTACCAATAAATCTCTTTTGAGCTATTGTATAAGCTAGTTCTACATCATTCGGATCTAGGTTTACTTTTGCCATTTATACCTTTCATTAATTGATTAAATACTGTTGTTGTTGGATTAAGGTCATAATCTTTTAAGCTACAACCACAGACTAATATAAAAATTATTAAATATTTCATATCCAATCTATTGTAGGTTTGCCATTAAAACCTTTTTCCCAAATAAACCAAGCAAAAGCTAACATACCTCCTCTATGTGATTTTTTACCACTATCAGGATTAGTAAATGTTATTCTTCTTGAAAATACATAAACATTTTTAAGTGGTGTTAATTTAAACATTTTACCTCTTGCTACACCCTCTAAAAAATTAATTCTTGCAAACAAAGCAACCTTTTTATCAGCTAATTGACAAGCATGATAAGCAAATTCACAAGCTAATTTAAATGGTGGATTAGTTATAATGTTATTTGTTTTTTTATTTGATTTAAGAAAATCTATTCCTGTTTTTCCATAACCTCTATCAATTAAATCAGAGCTATAAACATTATATCCTTCTTTAATTAACAAATTAGAAATAGCACCATCACCACAAGCACATTCCCAAATTTCACCTTCAAATTTTTCATTTTTAATTAAAGGATAAACACCCTCTGGTGGTGTTGGGTAAAAATCATCTTTTTGTCTTTTTTCAGGTTTACCATCTCCAATCCAGGCAAGATTATTACCTTGTGAAATGTTTAAAATATCGTCAGCTTTACCCATTTTTTTTTAATTCATCCAATTGTTTTATTCTTTTTTCGTATTGCTCCAATGTTTCGCCAGAAAAATATTTAAACCAACAATCAGCACAATAATCTTTACCTCTTTCAACCACATCTGCTTTCATTTGGCATTTACAACAAATTCTATAATCGCCATATATATTCATTAATTAGTAGCAAAATAAAATATCAATAGAGCTATCTCTACTGCAATAATTGTTTCAAGCATTTAATTTTATCCTTTCTTTTATAATTTATAATTTTATAATATGTCCAACCTTTAATAGCTATAGAACCATAAACACAATTAGAAAATGTCATAATCTTTAATTGTTCCATTTGTTTTTTTGTTAAAGGTTTTTCTTTATCTTTCATTAATTAAAAAATATTTGAGCATAAGGAATATCTTTTGTAGCAAAATTTAAATCTCTTATGTTATGTTCAATTATAAATTTTTCTTTGTATGCTTTTTCTGCATTATTCAAATAAATAGAAATCATATCAACTCCAGCTTTTGACCTATTATCTTCATCACTTTTATATCTATTAACATGATGTCCATTTACTAAATAACCTTTATCTTTTAATTTATTTTTAAGATTTTTCGCTAATTTTAAAATGTCATCATTATTAAATATTGATATAATTTTTTTACAATTATTTATTTTTTTTGCATATTTAATACATTCTTCTCTTGAATTAAAAAAACCTCTAAATGTACCATTATGATAAACACCACCACCAAGCCATCTATTGTCTTTTATTTTATCTTTTAATTGATATACGCATTTGTAATATTTTTTCATATTTCCTTTCATTAAAATATAATTATTCCTATTGCTAGACCCACCAAGAACCAAACTATTTCGGATCTATAATATAGACTCCAAACTTTATATTTTGAGATTAATTTATTCATTTCCTATCCTTTAACCTTTTTATTAATTTATATACCTCTTGCAAGTCAAATATTGAGCAAGAACCTATATATTCTATAGTTTCCTCTCTCATTTCTTTCTGTTCTTGATAGACTTTTTGCTTATTCTTATCAATAACTTCAAAGTGTTCTTCTTTTAGTTCTGCCATTATCCCTCCTTATCTAATTTAATATTTTCACTACCACAACTGACACAAACTTCTGTCATTTCTGATAATTCAAACCAACTATAATTTTTTTCATTATCAAATTCTTTTAATAATGTTCCTTCATCACATCCACAATCTAAACACTTCATTATCCCTCCTTGTATTTGATTTCTTTTCCACTTTCCCAATCTTTATGAGTAAAATCATAAAATTTATGGAAATCTTTTAAAGACCATGATTGCATAGTTTCTTTCATTTCATCATAGTAATCAAAGGCACTTGCATAATCTAAAAAAAGTTTTTTAGTATATTTTTTCATTATCCCTCCTTATTAAGTTTATTTATTAGATCCTCTGGCAGCTCAATTATATCTTCTTGAACGACCTCCTCTGTTTGTCTTATTGGCTTATTAACTTTATCCATAAGACTCAATTCACCAAAACCTATGAAGTCGAACATCTTACGACCTTTAAAGGTTTTGCTAAATATCTTATATATGTCTATGTCTTTAGCTTTCATTATCCCTCCTATGCAGCTATTTGAGTGTTAATGTATGGTTTTGAATATTTACCAATGCTTAAATCAAAATAAAAAGCAACATGGAAATAATCACTCATTGAGTCGCTTTTATCAAACCATTTACGATCTGAACTATTCATAATAATATCTACTATATCATTAAAAAGTTTTTGATGATGTTCTGGGTATCTGTCTAAATGATAATGATTAATTCTGTAATAACCTGAAGTTTCAATATCTGAAAAATCAATATCACTTTTTAAAATACAAACATTAATACTAGAGTAATGTTCTCTTGTTATACTCCACTTAATATTAGGGTATTTGTTTTTTAATGCTTCCCTTATTTGTTTTACTTCTTCTGTTTTTATATATGCCATGTTTAGTTTCCTTTCTAATTTATAGTATTATTAATTGGTTGATATTTTGCAAAAGCTAATTCTTTTCTGAATTTGTCAATTTCTGATTTATAATGAAATCTTGAAATTGTGTGTTTTGCAATCTTTCCTTTTTGAAAGAACAACCAACAAGAAGTTTCTTTAATTGGTGTTCCCATGTCTTTTAGTTCGTAGTTAGCTAAAATTTTCATTATTGATTCCTTTCCTTTGGTTCAAACGATAAAATAACATTAGCCATAAAAGACCAATAGTTGTCAATAACTTTAGCTTTTAACTTTTCGCTTGGGTTTTCATCAATAGAACCCATTTTTATTGCTAAAGGTACAATATTGTCATTCCAATATTCAATATCTAAAGCCAAACCTTGCAACCATTCAGTCATTGTTTTTTGTTTTCCTACTCTTTCAACCATAAAACCATATTCAGAATTGAAACGATCAAAAATATAATTAATCTTTTCTTGTTCTGTTTTAATTGGTTTTCCTTCTGTGTCTTCTTCTATTGTTGACAGAATATAATTTTTATAATTCTTTTTATATTCTGTATGATGTAGTTTAGTCATCTTCTCTCCTTTTGTTGATTCGTTAAACATACAATATTTATATACATTTTGTTCTATACTGCAAGTATAAAAACCCTAGAGTGTAAAATAATTAATGTTCGCTATATGTTCTGATTGATTGTAAAATGATTAAGTATAAAACACTTACCCATAAAGGAAAGAATTTATGACTACTAAAGGGTTTACCATGATCCCAAATCAATTAATAGTTGATGAAGGGTTGAGCAAGGAAGCTAAAGCATTATTTATCTATTTGAGGTATTTATCGCCAAAATTTAGGGTGTTGAGAAATGCCACATTAATGACAAGATTGGATATGTGCTTGTCCACACTTCAAAGAGCTAAAAATGAGCTTATTAAAAAAGAATACTTAATTATCCACAGAAAGACCTCTGCCAATAAATATGAGTTAAGACTACCTAAAATACAAGCACCTGACTACTTATTAAATAAGCAGGGGGGTAAGTATAATTTACTTAATATTAAGAAGAACAATACTAACCTTAACAATACTATATCTTATAAGAAAGGTTTTAAAGGTTTTAAGAAATGAATGAAGAACCTTATTACTTTAATAATAGACCTTTACAATTAAGTTATTCTAACGACTACACACCTGGCGAAAAAATTGAAATAGTTTTACAAATACAACAAGATTATGAGTCTGGAATGCTGTCGGTGGATCAGATGCGTTGGATAGTGTTTAACTGTCGTTTTGGTGCGTTTACTGTTCAACGAATAATAGATAAATTAATGTTTGATGGGAAATTAAAACAAAATCCAATAACCCTTGACAAGCGAACATTTAGTAAAAAACCTATGCCTTTTGACTTGTAAATATACCACATGTTGTGGTATAAATATCACACATTTAAGCTCCCTCTTTAGATGCTTAAATTATTAGGTTATAACTATTGAGTCTGTTGGTTTCTTATTCTTTCTTTCCTTTCTATAACTGACAGACTCACCAAATTATTATGGCAAGAAAAAAAAAATTAACTACAAAACTAGCTCAAAAGATCCTGGATTATTTCGCAGATGGTTTCACCATAAGAGAAGTCTTTTTAAAAGATGATGTTGATATAACTTGGTCAAACTTTAGAAACTATTTAATAGCTGATGACTTATTAATGCTGCGTTATCAAAAGTCTAAAGAGTTAGCAGTAGATCTTAAATTATCAGAGCTGGAAGATAAAAGAAAAATATTAGAAGATAAGATTGAAAGAGGTGATCTTGATGGTAAAGCTGGTCAAAACCTGGTTAATCTTTATAAAATAATTACTGCGTCTGCTCAATGGAATGCAAGTAAAATTGCATCAAAAAGGTATGGTAAAGCTGCAGAATTAACTATTAAGGGTGATGATAAACAACCTTTAAACATTAGTTGGAGCAAATAAATAGGTAACAAATGTTTACTAATTGTTTAATAAGTATTGATTTTATTGGAGTTGTGGCAAAACAAACACACAAAAAGTTTGATTAGTACACATGATATTGTGGCAAAAATGCAACAATGTTGCTTGGTTGCAACAATAATTGGTTGATGGCTGATAATCGAAACTTATCGGAAAGTTTATTAAGGGTAATCTTTTATTATCACTATGAAATTGATGGTTGTAATTGCTTAAATTATGAGAACATAATGCGAACATGGGGGGTTTTTAATTAGGGGTTGCCTGATTTTACTTGTGTCGCTAAATAAAAATTAATGTATGGTACACACAAATGGATGATAGATTTCTTAAAACAATAATCTTCATAATGAAGGATAAAAAAACAAAAAAACCAATAGTGATTACACACTTTCAGGGTTTTCAAGATGACGATGAAGCTGCTGACTTTTCTGACTTCTTAAAAACACAATTTGTTCTACCAACAGATTATCCTGATGATAATGTAACAATTCACTAGGGGGGGGTTTTGTTATAATATGAAACAAATTGTTATTCCTTACAAACCAAGAGAAATTCAAAATTTTTTGCATAAAAAATGCGACATGAACCGATTTAATGTTGTCATAGTTCACAGGAGAGGTGGTAAAACAGTTTTCGCTATAAACCACTTAATCAGAGCTGCTTTGACAAACACTAAACCTTATCCAAGATATGCCTTTATTTCGCCATTTAGATTACAAGGTAAATCAACTGCATGGGATTATCTCAAACAATTCTCTGCTGCCATACCAGGAACAAAATTCAATGAGTCTGAATTAAGGGTGGACTTTTCTGTAAACAATAGTCGTATTCAAATTATTGGGGGTGAAAATAGTGCTGCAATCAGAGGACAGTATTTTGATGGGATAGTTTGCGATGAAACACAAAACCTTTCGCCAGACCTCTTTGATACCATCTTAAGACCAGCTCTTTCTGACCGACATGGTTTTGCCATATTTATCGGAACACCGATGGGAAGAAACTGGTTTTTTGATTTACATGAAAAAGCCAAACATAGCGAAGGGTGGTTTACCAAAGTGTTCAAAGCTAGTGAAACCAAGATTATAGATCAAGAAGAATTAAAAGCTGCGAAAGAAACGATGTCGCCAGAGAGTTATGCTCAAGAATTTGAGTGTTCATTTCAAGCAGGTATATCAGGTTCTTATTTTGGTAAAATTATGGAGGAGCTAGATCAAAAGGGTAATATTAAAAATTTTGAAATAGATGAGGATTTAGAAGTTGA
>Ga0115013_10000252_pt1 | contig 34652 bp, 23 predicted proteins | sample SouAtlMetagenome_2_FD_88686 | JGI IMG/M metagenome (GOLD analysis project Ga0115013, IMG submission 88686) | Marine eukaryotic phytoplankton communities from Atlantic Ocean - South Atlantic ANT15 Metagenome | ecosystem: Environmental > Aquatic > Marine > Oceanic | place: South Atlantic Ocean...
ACCACCCTGGCCGTTCACAGCCACAGGGGGTACAATGTACCATCCGCTGCCAATGCCGTCATTCACCGTGAAGCTGTCACCAGCCTCGAAAGCTTCCATCCAAGAACCCGGAATCAACTCCACACTTCCCTCCTGACCCTCAGGCTGACCTGTCAAGCCGATGGTCACGTAACTGTCGTACGCGAGCTCGGGGACCAAGGCCACCGCACCTGAAGTGATGTCGTTGGACGTGGCGCCGCCAAAGGCGTTTTGGTAGAAGGACGTGGTCGTGTTGAGCGACAAGGCAAACTCGTCGTTGCCCGTAAAGCTTGTGACTTGGTCGGCGCTGTGCGCCACGTCCAAGTAAACGCGGTAGGTGCGCAGGCCATCGAGTTCGCCGCCCTCGTGGCTCGCCACCAGTTCAAGGTTCAAACCATAGCCGTCCACGGTTGAGGTGAAGTCGAAGGCATCGCTGCACACCGTGCAGTTGTCCGTCGCCGTGGCATCGTCCATGACCAATTCATCTGTGCATTCGGCCGTGTAATCCGCTGGAATGCTCAACTCAGGTGCCGTGGTGTCCACCACCGTGATGGTCTGCGTCGCAGAGGTGCTGTTGCCAGCATCATCTGTCGCAGTGAACGTGCGAACGAGGGTGAATGTCCCCGCGCAGTCACCCGCAATCGTCTCTTCAAACAATGCCATGGTCACTGTGCCGCAGTTGTCTGTTGCGGTTGCATCGGCGAAGGTCAATTCATCCGTGCACGCTGCCGTGTAGTCCACGGGGACCATGAGTTCGGGAGCGGTGGTGTCTTGAACCGTGATGGTTTGAGTGGCGCTGCTGCTGTTGCCCGCATCGTCCGTCGCAGTGAACGTGCGTACGACGGTGTAATTGCCGGCAGCGTCGCCTGCAATCGTTTCACTTTCCACGGAAATTTCTGCCCCGTTGCAGTTGTCTGAAGCCGCAGCATCTTCGAGCACAAGCTCGTCAGAGCACTCCGCGATGTAGTCTGCAGGCACGCTCGTGAACTCAGGAGCCGTCGTGTCTTGGACCGTGATGGTTTGGGTTGCAGACGACATGTTACCTGCATCGTCAGTGGCTGTGAATGTGCGCACCACCGTGTAGTTGCCAGTGGCGTTGCCCTGGATGACTTCTGACGTCACTTCCACGATTGCACCATTGCAATTGTCCTCGGCCGCCGCTTCTTCGAGAAGCAGGTCATCTGAGCATTCAACCGTATAGTCGGCTGGAAGGAATGTGAATTCCGGTGCCGTGGTATCCTCCACGGTGATGGTTTGGACTGCTGAAGTACTGTTTCCACAATCGTCAGTGGCCGTGAACGTGCGAAGGATGGTGTAGTTGCCTGTGGCATTGCCAGCGATGGTCTCGCTCAACACCTCGATGCTCACCGCACCGCAGTTGTCAGACGCTGAAGCGTCGTCGAGGATCAGCTCGTCAGAGCACTCCACGGTATAGTCGGCCGGGATGGAGGTGAGTTCTGGTGCTTCGTTGTCTTCGACCTGAATGGTAAAGGCATATTCTGCAGACCCTCCCGCGCAGTTTTCGATGCTCACAGTGCGGAGAATGGTGTAATCACCGGCACATGCACCTTCCGTGATTTGGTCTGAAGCCAAGCTCACTGAAAGGCCTTCGTCGCATCCAAAGGCAGAAGCATCGGCATTGCTGTAGCTTACGACGAACGCATCCGCGCTGGGCAAGCCAGGGACCGCATCGCATGAAGCCACCGCGTCCGCGGGGCCTTGCTCGATGATGGGGCAGGCAAACGCGCCCAAGGGCTGCTGCTCGAAGGTGAAATCAGGACGCACATCGTTGACCTGGTCTCCTTGTGGGAAGACCTGAGTACGGAATGAACCTGAAATCTGACCGTCAGTGGTCAGCTGAGCCACCAACACGCGGTAATCATCGCCTGAAACTCCGTTGGGACCGCCAGGAGGAACCAAGAACCATCCACTGCCAATGTTGTCGTCGACTGTAATGCTATTGCCAGCCTCGAAGGAGTCGATCCATGAACCGGGAATGAGCTGGGCTTCTCCCCCGTCCAAATCGTCACTCGACGTCGCCCCAATGGTGACCCAAGAGTCGTACGCCGCATCGGGCGCCACCACCATCATGGCAGGACTAATGTTGGTGCCAAGACAACCTCCAAATACGTTTTGGTAGAAGGACGTGGTCGTGTGAAGCGCCAGAGGGAACTCATCGGAACCCGTCACGGCCGTCAACACGTCGTCGGCGTTGGGCGTGTTGATGTACACGCGGTATGTACTCAAGCCTGCGAGATCTCCCGAAGTGTGGGTCTGGACAAGGTCGATGCTAATGCTGTATCCAGCCTCGGTCGAGGTGTATACCTCGTACGCACAGCAGTAGTCGCAAGAGCCGTCGTCAACTGCGGCCACGGGGTCGTAGTTGCATGCCTGTGCGTCGGTACATCCCGCCTCTTCGAAGTCGCAGATGTCGTTGTCGTTCAAATCGAAACAAACGCCGTCGCAGTCAAAGCCCGGCTCTGCATATTCACATGCGCCGTCGTCGTAGATGGCGTCCTCGTCATAATTGCATGCCCCCTCATCCGTACAGCCACATGCATTTTGTCCGCAGGAACAAAAGTCACAAGAATCATCCAACACGTTGGCGTCAGCATCATAATTGCATGCCGCCTCATCCGTACAACCCGGATTGACCAGCGTCACATTGTACTGCTCTTGAAGGGTCAGGGTGTTGCCACACGCATCAGAAATGAGGAATTCACGCAAGATGACTTCGAGCGATGCGGTTGTAGACAACACGACATCGTTGACTTCGTAAGTAGGGTTGTCATCGCAGTCGTCCGCAACCTCCAAACTGGCCTCAGGCAAGGTCTCCCCTCCGAGACCATTGATGTCGATGGCACACGTGGATGGCACTTCACATCCATTCCAGCCTGACAATACTGTCGGTGCTGTGTCGTCGACGATGTTCAATTTTTGGATTGTCGAAGAGGAATTGCCACAGGCATCTGTCGCCGTGAAGGTGCGGTCGATGCTGTACGACTGAGGACAGCTGCCTTCGGTCACCACATCGTTCACTGTGATTTCGACACCGCTGCAGTTGTCCGTGGCTGCTGGCAAGGCGGACGGAAGTTCATCCGTGCAGCTCAATATCAGGTCCGCCAACGTCTCAAGAACAGGCGCTTGGTTGTCCACCACCGTGATGACCTGCTGATCCGTGGCGGTGTTCAAACATGGATCCATGGCATTGAAGGTTCTCACAACCGTATAGTTGCCGGGACAATCACCAGGAACGATTTCTTCGGTCATTTCGATGGTGACATCGCCACAATCGTCTGTACCATAGGCTTCGCCCAAGTCAGCAGTGGCGAAGTCTTCACAGAGCACAGTCATGTCTTCGGGCACAAACACCACCGGGGGCACCGTGTCCACCACAACAATGATCTGTTCCCTTGAACGCGTGTAGCCAGAGCAATCCGTCGCGATCCAAGAACGGAACAACGTGTAGTCGTGCTCACACACCCCGTCAATGCGCGTCTCCCCATCGAACGTGATGGTAGGAGTTGGCAGGTCGTCGTAGCAAAGGTTGTCGTTGTATGTCGCTTCAAAAGAAGGCGCATAAGGGGAAGCGATGGCTTCAACCAAAGCATCCTCCACAGCGGGAACCTGCCATCCCTGCACAGTCACATTTGCTGGGAACGAGGTGAAGATGGGCTTCAAAGAGTTTCCATCGCAATCGAAATTGGGAGTCGCAAAGTTGCATTGCCCGGGATCCGTTGCGGCCGGGTCGAAGTTGCACGCCGCCGTGTCTTGGCAACCCACAATTTCAAATGGATCGCAAACGCCGTCGCCATCCTCGTCCAACAAACAGTTCCCATCACAGTCGTAACCGAACTCCGGGAAAATGCATGAATCGTCAGCATACAGCGCTGTCTCATCGAAGTTGCACGCGGTCGCCTGCAGGCAACCCGCACAAGAAGTGAATTCACACGTTCCGTCATCATTCGTGGCCACCACGTCAAAGTTGCATGCCTCAGGATCGGTGCATCCGCCAACGGGCTCTTGACAAGTCCCATCGTCGTCGGTGGCGATAGGGTTGTAGTTCAAAGCCGTTGAGGAAGTACATCCGGCAATCTCGTCGCCATCACACACATTATCTCCGTCCGCGTCTTCCAGACAATTCCCGTCACAGTCTCTTCCTTCCTCCGGGAAGACACATGTTCCATCGTTGACTTGTGCTTCGTCGTCGTAGTTGCATGCTTCGAGGACTGTGCAACCCGTGGCCAAACAAGACACAAAGTCACAGGATCCATCATCCTGGTTCGCGTTGGCGTTGAAGTTGCAGGCTTGTGGACTCGTGCATCCCTCAATGGGGTTACAGCTTCCATCGTCCACAGTGGCCGTGCTGTCGTAGTTGTCCGCAAATTCGTTGGTACAACCCGCACAACTCGTGTATTCGCAAGAGCCATCGTTGACCTCCGCATCGGGGTTATAGTTGCAAGCGTTGGTCAACGTACAACCTGGAACAAGGCAGCTCAAGTAGTCACATGAACCGTCGTTGACCGTGGCCGCGGCGTTGAAGTTGCATGCTGCAGCGTCGGTGCAACCCAAAACGAGGCAGCTGATAAAGTCACAGGTGCCGTCGTTGATGGTCGCAGCAGGGTCATAATTGCAGGCAATCTCAAAGGTACATCCAGGCACATCTGTCTGAGCAACAATGGTTTGGGTCAAAACCACGAGGAGAGCGGAGAGGAAAATTCGCATGTCGAGTCTTTATGATGGAACATTGAAAGATAGGGATGAAAACTGAGAATCCATCGACGAACCTCAATTTTCAACGCCTCAATGCGTGATAACGGCCCACGAGTGGAGGCATAAATTGGTTTCAAACCGACTCAGCCAAGCGAATCTCCTTCTCCACAAATGCCCAACAAAAATGGCGACCAATGGCCGCCATTTCCTTCGTGCCCAACGGCACGCATGTGTCTCAAATTCAGTAGTCTTCGTCGAAATCGGACCACCCCTTCGACCCTCCGCCCCCACGGGTTTTTTTCATCTTCGTTTGACGTGGGCCGTCCGAGTATTTGTCGGGCTTTTGGCGCTGTAATTTTTTCTTTTTCGCTGGCTTTTTGTCGGCCCCAAAAGAACCACCCCCACCCCCACCGCCGGCAGCCGGCCGAGGTCCTGAGCTTGGTCGGGTGCCTCCGCCCTGCCCGCTTCTTGGAGAATCGGGACGGCCACCTGAACCCGAAGGCCCTGGCCGCGCTCCACGCTCCTCGGCTTCTTTGACGACCATTCGGAACCCCATGAATTCCTGGCCATTCATTTCCGCAATGGCGCGCTCCCCTCCTGCTTTGTCCTCCATTTCGACAAAGCCAAAGCACTTGCTTTGCCCAGTGTCACGGTCGGTCACCACCTTGACACTGCGAACAGGGCCCATGGCGCCAAACCATTCCAACAAATCCGATTCAACCGCATCCCGGTTGAGCTTAGCTACGAAAAGTTTCATGTTTGTCTTTAGAACGAGAGAACGGCTGCAAACTACGCGAAAAGACGAAGTTCACAGCCGTTCCATAATTCAATTATTCATCAGCAGTCATTGCCAAACGCAGCCAAGATTTGGAGAATGTCGTTGACGTTGGTGGCGCCATCGCCATTCAAGTCCGCACTGCAATCTGAAGTGCAACCGAAGTCTGCCAAGAGCTCCAAGATGTCGGCCACTGTGATTTGACCGTCGTTGTTCAAATCTTCAGGGCATGCAGGCGCAAACACGCAGCTGCCGTCGTCGACCAACGCATTGGGGTCGTAGTTGTCCGCTTCAGGATCGGTACAACCGCTGCATGTGCTGTTGTCGCCACCACACACACCACACGCGTCAAGCTCCAAGCAAGAGCCATCGTCAATGGTCGCGCCGGTATCGTAGTTGCACGCGTTGACATCAGTACAGCCCGCACAGCTCGTAAACTCACAGGAACCGTCATCTTCTGTGGATTCAGGGTTGTAGTTGCACGCTTCGGGATCGGTGCAACCCGAGCAGCTGGCGAAGTCGCAAGAGCCGTCGTCTGTGGTCGCTTGTGGGTTGTAGTTGCATGCGCCGGCGTCGGTGCATCCTGGGATGTCAATGTCATCCGAAGTGCAGAGGCCATTCAAGGTCAACGTCGCGTCGTAGTCCACACCTGAACTCGTGGTCCAGCCGTTCACCAACGTGAACGACCAAGGCCCCGTGCCCGTCAAACCTGCTCCTGACAAATCCACACTTGCGGTGTACGTTCCTGAGGTCGTCACCTGCCAAGCATCCGGCCACACCACGGTGTAGTTGCCGAGATCCGTACACGCACTTGTCACATCGTACCCCCCAATCGCGTAGCAGCTGCCATCAGGCAATCCAATTTCAACCAACATGTCGGCGGGCCATGATTGACCACCCCCAGAATTGGAGAAGTTCAACGTCACATCGATCGAACTGAGCGTCCCAGACGCTCCCGTCAACGCTGGCGTACCCGCTGTGGAAGCGGGCAATCCAGTCTCCACGATGGTCAAGGGGTAATCGCACGTGGGACATCCTTCCACCGGGTCGGGCAACTCACAGAATCCATCATCCAATGTGGCTGAAGGATCGAAGTTGCAGGCCTCGGGATCCGTGCACCCGTAGCAGCTGAAGTCACAAGATCCGTCGTCAAGGAGTGCGGCAGCATCGTAGTTGCAGGCAGTCGCGTCGGTGCAACCACTGCAAGTCGTGTTGTCCCCTCCGCACACACCGCACGTGTCGTCTAACAAGCAAGAACCATCATCCGTGATGGCTGCAGGGTCGTAGTTGCAAGCCGCGGGGTCGGTGCAACCAAAGCCTGAACCGAGGCACACCTCCGTGGATTCGGTGGCGCCAAATTCACCTCCTGAACCGAGGACAGTGCCGCCTGAAGAAACGGTGTACCCCCCCTCACCATAGGCACAACACATGCCATCGCCGAAGGAGTCGTTGATGGTCACTGTGTAACATCCGGGGTCAATGCAGATTTGCTCCACATATTCCGTACCAGTCTCGGCGTATGGCCCTCCTTGTGCAACGATGTTGCCATTGAGGTCGGATACCGTCCACGTGGTCTCACCCGGGTAGTTGTCGGTCAACAAGGTCAGCGTGAGGTCCTCCCCACCCAAGATGCATGAGCCGTCGTCTAAAATGGCCGTGGCATCATAGTTGCAAGCATCTGGGTCGGTGCAACCGCTGCAAGTGCTGTTGTCACCGCCACACACACCACACGCGTCGTTGGTCAAGCACGAGCCATCGTCAAAGACGGCTGAAGCATCATAATTGCAGGCTGAGGGATCAGTGCAACCGCCGCAGGTGCTGTTGTCTCCACCACATACCCCACAGTCGTCATTGACCGCACACGAGCCATCATCTTGGGTGGCTGTGGGGTCGTAGTTGCATGATGCAGGATCGGTGCACCCTGTGCAATCAAAATCGCACGATCCGTCGTCGAGCGTGGCATCCGCATCGTAGTTGCAGGCCGTGGTATCGGTGCAGCCCAAGCCACAATCCGTCACTCCAATCTGCAAGATGTCTGAACCCTGCGTTGACCCGTCGCCGCTCTGTGCTGTGTCAAGATCTCCAGAAGCGAGGAGGTTGCCAGCATCGTCAGTCAAGGTGTATGTCGCGCCGTTCCAACCGTCTCCGTAGCTGTCTGTCATGTTGAAATTGAAACACCCATTGGGGATGCATTCCGTCACAGAGCCGGCTCCACCGGAGGCTAGGACTGTGCCATTCAAATCCAAACTCCATCCGATTTCACTGTCCCAGCTGCCGCCGCCGACACTGATGGTCACGCCACTTCCAGTTGTGTTCATGAAGAAATCACTCGTCGCGGTGTCGTTCGCTGCGTTTTCGTCCGTACCGCCATTGGGGTTGGACACAGTGAAGGAGAACGTGTGGTTGCCCTCGGCAGGTGCGATGTCGGACAAAGTGACGTCTTCACTTTCTGCGTAAGCCAAAGCTCCGGTCCAAGTCAACGTTCCAATCTCCGTCCCATCCAAGCTGTAGGAAACGTCGAGTGAAGTCAGTGTTTGTTCTCCATTGTTGCGAACGCGAATGACCGGAGTGACGCTTGTGGCGCACACGCCGGCAGCAGGTGCAATCACAGACTGGGCCTGGGCATCCAATGCAAAATCAGGCACCGCGGGTGTACAACCGGGAGAGCTTACCAAGCTCGCACGGACACCGCCCGGCGCAAACAACGCATTCATGCGATCCGATTGCCCTTGGGTAAAGAGGTTCATGCAAGCGTCGTCGGAGTAGTCCATGTAGTTCTGGACCATGTCTGTCGTGCCACAGGCGGCGCTTCCCAAGGCACACCCGTAGTTGGGTCCGTCAGAATCTGGGGTGTCGTCGACAAAATCGGAAGCCCCACATCCACCGTCGCCCCAAATGTGACGAAGGTTGAGGTAGTGCCCCACCTCGTGGGTGGCGGTGCGTCCGAGGTCAAACGGTGCAGAAGCCGTGCCTGTGTTCCCCGTGGCCGTGTAATTGCACACGATGCCATCGGTGCTGGCAGGGCCACCGGGAAATTGGGCGTATCCCAGCAAGCTCGAACCCAAATCACACACCCAGAAGTTCATGTAATCCGACGCAGGCCATGCATCAGACCCTCCCTGAGAGGTGAACTTCATGGCATCATTCGTCCCGAAGGAGGTCACGTTTGTAGAGACACGCAGGATGCCATCTGTTGGGTTGCCATTGGGATCCTGCGAGGCCAAACAAAATTCAATCTGCGTATCTGCTGCTTGCGACCACTCATTGTCCTGGTCGGCATTCAATCGACGAAAATCCTCGTTCAAAATGTCCAATTGGGACATCACTTGAGCCTCGCTGATGTTTTCTGCCGCCGTGTTGTACAAGATGTGAAACACAACAGGAATGGTCACCACCAACTGTGAACGCTGGGCAGGGTTCGCCTGCACCTGGCGCATGTACGTCTCGGTTTGCTTTTCGATGAGCGCCATGCGTTGGGCCATCTTGGCATTTTCATGCATCAGACGATCGAGGTTGCCCATGGTGTGACAAACACGCTCGCGGGCGTTTTTGTCCACTTGAGCGTCAGCGTGCTGAGCCTGAAGGGGAAAAAACACCAAAACCATCAATGCGACAATCAAGATGTGGTGGAAGAACGATTTCATTGAATCAGTTTTAGTTTATCCGCATAAGATAAGCTTTCGTCGACACAAATACGCGATTTAACGCATTATTTCTGCCATTCAGCGACCTGCAACACATCGGGCAGGTTGTGTCATTTTTGCCATGAACTTTGACCCCATGCAGAAAGATTGGGCCATTCTCCACCAGGACACCGACCACGCGGTCGTCTTGAAGCCTGCAGGCATGGCCGTCCATGGCAAAGGCCAACACACGCTCACCGCCCAGCTGAACCGTGACGTGCGCTTCTCGGGTGTTGCCCCCTGGCAGCACATTCACCGCTTGGACTACGGCACACGGGGTCCGGTGATGTTCGCGAAAACGCAAGCTGCACAAAAGGCACTGCAGGCGCATTGGCCCCGCTTCACCAAAATCTATCATGCCTGGCACGCGGGTGAATGGGAAACCACATCGGGGATGGCGGCATTTCCATTGGACGGGAAACCATGCCAAACCACCTTCAAATGTCTTGGCTCGCGGCCATGGGGCGTGCATGGCATCGCTTCCTTGGTTGAATGGACCCTGCAGACGGGACGCACTCACCAAATCCGAAGGCATGCTGCGGCGCTGGGACACGCCATCGTTGGAGACCCCGTGTATGGCACGCCGCCCATTTACACAGGACATGGACTCCATTTGACCTGCACACACTTGGCTTGGACCCACCCCATCACAGGGACCTCGTTGACCGTACGCGTCAAACCGGCCAAAAAAATGAGGCGCGCCCTCCCAGGCATCTTTGTGCCACACGTCCACTCCCCGTACCTCACCTTGTTCGACCCTTCCTGAAAGGCTGTCGACCGTACCTTCGGCCCCAAATCAACCCCATGCGCCCCATCCGAGCCTTGATTCGAATCGTACTGTTTCTGCTGTTGTCGTTGGCCACCATCGCACGTCTTCTTTTGGCCTTCTTGCGGATGCGTATGATTGGAACAAAGGTTGAAGCCAAACGCGCGTACATCCACCTGCGCTTTGTCGCATTCGTCAAGCAGGTCCAGCGCATCATGGGCATTCGCGTCCAATGGGAGGGTCAATTCCCCAAGGAGCCGGCAGTCCTGATGGGCAACCACCGCTCCTACGTCGATGCCATCCTGTTCCCGGTGGGCTTCCCAGTCGTGTACGTCGGCCGTGTCGAGTCCAAATCGTGGCCCGTCATCGGCTGGGGCGCGTCGTTGCTCGGCACCATTTGGGTCGACCGAAAAAGCAAAGACAGCCGACGTGCGACGCGCGCTGCCGTTCGCAACCGCCTTCAAGAAGGCATGGGCATTGTCATCTTTCCCGAGGGCACCACGTCCAAAGGCCCCGAGTTGCTCGAATACCGTCCAGGCATGTTTTACACCTGTGCTGAAGAAGGATTCCCAATCGTTCCTGTGGCCTTGGAATACCGAGACCCCAACATCGCATGGGTAGACAAGGCTTGGTTCATTCCCCACGCATTTCACCAATTTGGCGCCAAGCACATTGATGTGGCCGTACGCATCGGCGAAGCCGTGAAGATGACGGAGGCAGAGGCCCTGCGCGCCCACATCCGCAACTGGACGGAGACCCAAGTCCTCGAGCTTCGGACACAATTTGACGCTTAACTCCTTAAAGGAGATCAAGCAAAAAGGGCTGACCTACGAGGCCAGCCCTTTGCTTTTGTACGAATCTCTTACTGCACCATCAATGGCAGCGTCACACGGCCTTGGGCCGTTGTGGCCACCACGGTGTAACGACCAGGCGCGACGCCCTCAAGGTCCAGCCATGCGGAGGTTGTCGCCTGTAGGACTTCCGCGCCACGCACATCGTACAAGACCACGTTGGCTTGCTGCACGTCTGAGTCAGCCCAATCAAGGAATACGCGTCCACGCGCGGGATTGGGCACGAGCTCAAGTTGAACGTTGTCGAGTCCAGCGACCTGGTCCACCTCCAAGATTTGAACGGTGCGAACCACTTCGCCTTCACAGCCTGTGGTGTCAGCCTCTAGCACTGTCACCGAAGCACCACCAGCTTCTGCACCCCACATGACTGTGATTTGCGACGTTCCTTGCCCCTCGATGATTTCCCCACCCACAACAGTCCAAGTAAACGTTTCTCCAATCGTCCCGTTGTACGTGTAGATGGCCTCGTCGCCTGCAAACGGGAACAGCGGGCCAGAAATGCTTCCCTCTCCCATGGTGTAGCAAGACTCGTCATCTACGTTGGCCGCTTCATTGTAATTGCACGCCTCTTCATCCGTGCACCCAAACACCGCGGGAACACCGGTGCACATGCAGTCGTCGCCAATTACCTCAAAGACCGTGTTTTCGTCGCCATCGTCACAGGCATCCCCTGGCACCTCACACTGCCCATTGTCCGTGTTGGCCAAGGCGTCATAGTTGCACGCATCAGGGTTGGTGCAACCGATGACTGCTGGTAAGCAAAATTCATGTTGGATTTCATCGCCATAGTCTGCCTCAGCCATCTGGAAAAGCACCATGCCTGATGAGTCCACCGCGGTGTAATTGCCATCCACGCCGCACTGAGTCCACGCCGCGCCGTTCAACCCATCACCGTAGGTGTCGGTCAACACGAAAGTGTAGCATCCTTGGGTCAAGCATTGCTCGAAAGATTCCGACGTTTCTTCCTCGGAATAACCTCCTGCACTGACAGAAGCGACCACGGTCTCCCCCAACATCAACTCCCACCCCACTTCCTCAGGCCAACAATCCGTCAGGATGGTCAATGCAAAGTCCACACAAGGAAATTCGCAAGATCCATCGTCGATGGTCGCCAAAGGATTGAAGTTCAACGCCTCGTTACCGAAGGCATCCACCGCAATCGTACATCCTGGAACGAGAGTGTCACAGGCAGGTGTGGAAACCATAATGGTTTCTGACACCAACGAATCCACAGTCACGTAAAATTCATAGTTCGCACTTGGGTACATCCCCGTGAAGGTGTAGGTCTCACCAGAAGTGATTGTCAAAGAATCACACACCAAGCCAAGGCTGTCGAGATCGTTGGACTGGCAAACTGTTGTCGTCGAACACAAGAAAGATCCAAGCTCCACACCAAATTCAATTTCCGTGACGACTTCTGCCAGTGACGCATCATAAACACAACCTGAAGATGCGTAAACACTGTCGGTGCTGCACTCAATGGGACCGCAATTGACCAATGCCAATTCAAGTGCATTGTGCACGTTCAAACGACCTCCGGTGACAGTCTCCCCGATCAGATTGCTCACTTCGTCGGTGCCATCCAAAATGTACCCAAGCACCAAGTCTGCTGCCGCTTGTGGATTGCCCAACGCCAAGCCCATCAAGTCTGGACAAGGTGCGCTGTACACCAAGGCAATTGCACCCGCCACGCAAGGGCTCGCAAAAGAGGTGCCGCTCGTGTTGCCATAGCCTGAAGAGCCACTAGGCAGGAAAACTGCATCCCCAGGAGCACCAAGATCGATCGTTGTCGCTCCATAGGCAGAGAACGTTCGAACATCGTTGTCGTCGGTTGCAGTTACCGAGACCATGTAAGGAGAACTGCACCCTGTGGGCATGTCACCCTGCGTGTCAATGTTGTATTGGGCATTGGCCGTGGCGCCGCAGTTGAGGATGCCCTGCTCGCCAAGATCATCGTAATACGCGCACCATACAGGGTAGTTGGCGGGGTTTGCGAGGTCGATGCCCCAAGATGCGTTGGTGGCCACCACGAATGCGCCTCGCTCGCCGTCGCTCTCATTGAAGATGGCACGCATTTCATAAGGGTAGTTGTAGGCTGCAATGACATTGGATTCGGTGAGTCCGCCACCCATATCCACTTGCATGATGTCCACGTCCCAATTCACGCCAACGCCACCCACACCGTTGTCACCGACTGCACCAATCATGCCGCTAACGGATGTGCCATGCCCTCCAGCTGCAATGGCGTCGTCGTTGCTGCCAGAATTCCAACCGTTGTAATCGTCCACAAATCCGTTCTCATCGTCGTCCAAGCCGTTTCCTGGAATCTCCGACTCGTTCACCCAGTGGTTGTCGATGAGGTCCACGTGGTTGTAGTTGGAGCCTCCACCTTCGAGAACGGCAACCACGATTCGGGAGCCGTCGGCGGCAGCACCACCCGTGGTGATGTCCCATGCGAGGTCGCTGTCGATGTCGTGATCTCCGTTCTCCACATGATGCCATTGCTGACCGAGCTGCGGATCGTTGGGAAGGGTTTCACGGTTTTGCACCGTGTGGTTGAACTGCGCAGCTTCAATGCGCACGTCTTCCCGCAACGCCCGGAGCACAGCCCAATCTAGCGCCGAGGTCGTTTCGCTTTGGTTTCGGAAAAGGTGGATGTGCGCCCGTGGAGACAGTACATCCACGTGCTCCAAATCGTATTCTGCCGCCCATTTGGCACCATCTTGGTCGTTGTGGAACATGACAATGAACTCGCCGGGAAGGTGGCTTTGCGCGACTGCAGTCGCGCCCACGATCAACAAAATGACCGCGAAAAGCGCTTGGAGGGTGTTGGTTACTTTCATGAGGTATCAAAGGTCTTGTGGCCGCAAAGTTAGTCGGCATGTCGTGAGGACCAACAGACAGCAATCGGGGTTGCATTTTAGGTGCTCAAAAAGTCGTGTCAAAGCGCAGCATGACATGTCGAGGCGCACCCAAGATGCCCGGCCTTGTGCTCACCACGCCATTCGTCACATTGTTGACAATCAGAGAAAACCGCTGCCCTTTGGGCGCGGTGTAGGCCAACCGAACATCCCAGCGCTTGGCCCCTTTCGTGAATTGTTCGCGATAATTGACCAATCCGCTGATGAGCTCTTCAAAGTACCAATCCACCGCGTCGATGAAGCTTTGATGATTCAGGGCAATGCCTGCAGTCCAGGGGCCCATGTCCCATTCCAAATCCACCTTCAGCGCGCCCTTGTTCCGGTACTTGAGCAATGACCCTGCAGCCACCAAGCTGTCACGAGCGGTAGAATCGTTGGAGCTCAAAAAGTTGTCCAAGAACACCCCCACATTGACCTGGGCCGTGTCGTTGGTCAAATCGCCTGCATAGTTGTAAGTGTATCCGGCCACCGTGCGCATGGGAACCCCCCAAACCTGCCCCTCACCCACGGCGCTTATCTCGAAGCCCGCAATGCGGGTTCTACCCAGATTCAAGGGTTGGAAGAAGAACTGAGGAACGCCATCTTCGATGATGATCGTCCCGTTCGAATCGGTGGCCGCCTGCAATGTGTACTCGATCATTTCATCGTAGTTCAGCACAAAGGCGGAGCCCTCCAGCAACAAGCTGCCCGCGTCCCCTTTTAACTCTTGAACCAGTCCCAATTCCCAGTTGTCTCCAGACTCGCTTTGAAGCCCAATGTTGCCTCGAATGTTGATCCCGTCGGTCAACGTGCCTTCTACGTAGCGCTCGGCGAGCGACGCGAATCGAAGCGACTCCCCATAGGACAAGCGAAGGTTTGTGGACGGGGTAAGCTCCCGGTTCAGACCAAACCGCCACACTGGACCAGAAGACTCGGAGAAAATGCCTGGATTGACGTTGTGCTCGAAGCGGATACCGCCAGCCACCTTCCAACCGCGATTGGCCCATTCGATCTGGTCAAATTGGGCGACGTTGAACGTCAAGAGTTCAATGCCTGGGTACAAACTGGAAAAAGACTTTTGCATGGATCCAAAGCCACCCACTTGCATGGTAAGATTGGGCCCTAGTGCGCGGGAATAGCGGTATTGGCCCATGCTCAACTTGCTCGTCATGGTGGGCGCAGGACCAGAGCCGTAGCGCGTCGTTTGGTAAACCCGCGTATTCAAGTGGTGGGTTCCTCCCTCCAATGGGGCGTACGTGGCCCAAGCATCTGCATGCCAGTTGGCCCACCTGTCTTCACTTGAGGTTCCATCCATGGGCAAGTACGCGCTCGTGGTGAAATCTTCCCACAAAATGAAACGTCCCATTTGCTGGTATTGTCCTTGCACTGCGCCGCCAAACTGCCATTTGGGCGACAAGCGATACCTGAATTTGGCATTGCCGCGAATGCGCTGCTCGTGCCCCACGGAGAGGTAGGTTTTGTCCGAGAACACACTCCCGCCCGCCACGATATCAAGCTTGCCAAAGGCCTGCCTGTGTGAGGCACTCATTCCATTGGAGATGGGCGAGTAACTCTGGTCCCACCACCGCCATTGGGTCGAGTCTGGGTCAGAGTACACCCCGTTGAATAAGCTCACTACGGTTTCAGGCTCCTCCCCAGGCCACACCGTGCGCATGTGGATGACGCCGTTGGACGCACCCGACCCGTACATCGACGACGCTGTGGCCTTGACAACCTCCACCTGACCAACGTGTTCCATGGGGAGGTACGACCACCAGATTTCGCCCAAATCTCCTGACAGCAAGGGCAACCCATCGAGCAACATTTGGACGCGGCTTCCAACCCCGTAGCTGTAGCCACTTCCTCCTCGGATGCTGACCTGCCCGTCGAGAATGGAGACGCCCGGGGTTTTGGATATCAGTCCCTTGAGATCGAGTGCATTGGCCGCTTCCGCCAAATACGGCTTCAACACAGTGACGGGCACCGTTTCCTCCTGTACGGACGACCCGGAGATGCTCGCCGTCACCACTACGGCATCCAACGCTTGCGCCTGCGGCGTCAACACCACGCTTCCACCCAAACTGGCAATCCGCTCGCATGACAGCGTGACGGTATCGTAGCCCACAAAACTGAATGTGGCCCAACATGGGTCCTCGCACGGCACCAAGGCACTTGGATTCTTGACTCGGCCATCGACATCTGTGGCGAGCACTTGCAAAGCCACACCCTCCTCACAACCCACTTGAACCGTCACACCCGGCAGCGGTTGCCCCGTCGCATTCGCCCCATCCAGCGTCGTCCAATGCGTCACCTGTTGTGCCCAACTTGCAGCGCCCGTGAGCCAGAACATCACGGACAGTGTGAAGAACGGCCTATGCACTTTTTTGGTCATGCGGCAAGATGCTGAGGACGAATGCAAACTCCTCCTTCTTCTCGCCCAAACTTCTCCACGAGCTCGGCCATTTCTTTCACACCTTGCATCATGAAGCAATGCATTTCTTTGTTTGGGCTGGGGCTTGTCGCCTTGAGCGCCTGCCAGCCTGAAGCGACTTGGCAAACCTGGGAGGCCCCAAGTGCCATCCGAAGCTTGGACGTTTTGGCCAAGGACCACATTCGCTATGCAGCGGCCGGAGGCTGGGTGGGACAAACGCTAAACCAGGGCGAAACGTGGACACAGACGCAATGGATGGCCCCTGACTCCACCACCCCGTCCTTTCGGTCTTCGGCGTCAAATGGGCCCCACTGGTTTGCTGCATCCATTGCCTCACCCGCTTGGATTGCCCGAGCGCCCTTGCGCTCGCTCGAACCCACTTGGGTCCATCACGACACCAGTGCCGCTGTGTTTCTCGATGCCATGGCATGGTGGAATGCCAAAGAGGGTCTGGTGTTTGGCGATCCCGTGGACGGGTGTCTCACCCTGCTCGAGACCCGAGATGCTGGCCAAAGTTGGCAGCGTCTTCCTTGCGGCGACGTTCCCCAACACACGCCAGGCGAAGCTGGTTTTGCCGCTTCCAATGGCAACATCTGCATCCAAGGTGACACCGCATGGGTCTTCACGGGAGGAGTCGCTTCCCGCTGCTTGCGCAGCGTCGACCGCGGGCACCACTGGGAGGCCATCCAACTCCCCATTCGCCAAGGGGAATCCATGACTGGGGTGTTTGGAGCTTGTTTTGCCAATGCGCAGGTCGGTTTGGCCATTGGCGGGCACTGGGAGCACCCCGACGACAACGTCGGCAACCTCATCGCCACTTCAGATGGAGGAACGACGTGGACGCCGATTTCGGAAGGTGCAGGTCCAGGCTATCGCTCGTGCATCCAACATCACCCGAGCCGAAGGCAAGAAATCGTTGCGGTGGGATTCAAGGGCGTGGATGTCAGCCTCGACGGTGGGCAAACCTGGAAGCATGTCCGTGACACGAGCGCCTACGTCGCACGTTTTGCGCCGGAGGGCCTTATCTTGTGGTTGGCTGGCAAGGACCGCATCCATCGCGTGGATTGGGACAACTTGACCTCCGAACTGTAACCATGCCCTCGACCATGCCCGATCTGCTTGCCCAACTTCTCAAGGATGTCGAACGCACCAGTGGCATGGAAATCACATGCACCCGGGACTGTGAGGTGCTTAGTGAAGAACTGCGCGCCTTCGACGGCCGTTTCCCAGTAAGTGTGTCGACCCTGCGGCGGTGTTTTGGGTTGATTAAAGCGAAGGGGAGCTTCTCCCAAACAACGCTCAACACCCTCGCACGCTATGTGGGCCACCCCTCTTTTCGCGCTTGGTCTTCCAATCTCCATGATTCGGCGACTGCGGTCCGCACGCGAAACCTCGCCCAATTCTCGGGCTTGGGCAAGGTTAACCTGTCTCCTGAGGCTTCAGCAGCTTCTTCCAAACCGACGGAGATGCCCATCGCTAACGGAGGTACAGATGATGTCATCCTGAAAAGTGCCGCTGAGGCACAAGCGACTGTGGAATCTTTCATTCACCGTTTTGCCGATCCCAAGCAGTTTCATCTTTCTCCAAAAGAATTTTCGATGCTCAAGGCTGCGGTATTCGACATCTACGAACGCGGCAATTTCGATGTGGCTCAATGGATGCAGGTTGTCAGCCATGAACACTTGCTGAGATTTGTGGTGGAGCAATTTCCGCCGCTTGATTTCATGAACACCTTTGGAGGGCCTATGGTAGAGGCTTTCAACGCGGCCTTTCGCGCACCCTCCGATGCGATGTACGGGCACGGCATCCTTGCCTCGGGTCTCGTGGCAAGGGATGAACCTTGGTCACGGGTACTCAACCACCTTCCCCACCTGAACGCGTTGAACCCTGGCATTCATCCCTTGGTGCAAGCACGTGCCACTGGCATTCAGTTGCTGGCCGCACAGGAGGCCAATGATTCAGAATCAAACTGGAAACAGGCCAAATTTCTCGCCCTTCAAGGGCTTCGTGAGGACCGAAACATTTGGCCTCGTTGGGCCCATCAAAACTGTTATTTCGCCTTCAACTTGGCAGACTGGGCCGTGCTCTCTCGAGACCGCGAAATCATCAAAGCCGCAAGCGAAAACATTCAGGCCTTTCGCACCCAACAGGATTGGTACAACCGAAGCGGTGACATTGAAACCATCTTGTCCATCCGGCAAGTGTGGAATTGGATTTCTCTCGGCCGAAACGACGACGCCCTTCAATTGATGGAAAGTGTAGAATGGCCCATCGTCCATTCTTTTGAAGTTCGAACCTTGGGCATGTGGTACCATGCCGCCCGCCTCGTTCTCGGTTTGGCTCCCAAAGAGTTGTGTGAAGCCAACCTTCGGTATGCCATCAGTTTGACGGGCTACTCCGGATTCGGAAGACGCATTCAAGCGCTAGTCAAAGATCACGGATTGGGGCAAAAAAAATGACCTGCCCGAAGGCAGGTCATCGTCAAACGAACTTTTGGTTCAGGAGTCCCCTCTCCGGGACTACAGACAAATATTTTAAATAAACCGTACATATTGCCCCCGATCGGGATAATTGAATGGTTTTGATCTGATTTGAACCTGAATGAGCTCGGTTTCGAGTCCATGGGTCAATGAATGTGATAAAACGTGTCTCGTCCGAAACGAAAACGCTCGCCATACACACCTTTGGCCGATCTCTTGCCCGCGGACACCACCATGCAAACTTCGGCGCGGCGTGGCAAACCCAACAGATTTTTGACCCTTCTGCTGTCCATGCCTTCCATGGGGCAGGTGTCATACCCCTCAGCACGCATGGCCAACATGAAGTGAGCCGCAGACAATGCCGTGCTTTTGTGCGCCCACACCCGCATGTCTGACCACCCGATGGGCTCACGTGGCGTGGCTTGGGTCAACCCACGCAGAGGGAACCACAGCCGCTTCACCCATGCGAAGACACCTTGGGTGTATGCGATGCGTGTGATTTTGGTGAAGTATTGATACGCCCTCTCAGGCATGTTGCCACGACGGTCAAATTCTTCCAGGGTCCATGCATTGTTGCGACGCCACAGGTCTGGCCGCGCAACAAACACAAACAACTCAGGGGCTGTGGCAGCTGCAGGTTGGCCGAGACAGGCTTCCACCAATTTCTCCTTGTTTGCGGGGGAAGCCACCCTGTACAATTCCCAGCATTGCAGGTTGGACGAGTTGGGCGCCTTTTGGGCTGCGTCCACCACCCTGTCGATAACTTCATCGGGAATGCCGTCTTGCGCATAGATGCGGGTGCTTCTCCTGGAGTCCACCACGTCGTAGAACACCCCGGCGTCAAGCTCCGGCATGTCGAGGGCCGCTTCAGGCTCGGACGACACCGAAGAAAACATCTTCACTTTCACCATGCCCCAAAGGTCAACAACGTTGATTGGTTTCAGTGCTGCGGCCCATCAATTCGCCCCTGCACCACGTGTGGTAAGTCCTTTGGCTGGTCCCAGCTCAATGCAGAGATGAAACGCTTCCCTGCCCGCTCTGCTTCCGCATCGTTGCGCGCATGAACAATGGCCAACACGTCACCCTCCTTCTTGGACTCGCCTGCAAGGGCAATTTGACTCAATCCCACCGAAGGATCGATGGCCGCGTCGGATTGGGTACGTCCCCCACCGAGCTCGACCACGGTCATGCCCACTTGCCGGACATCGTACCCTGACAGCACCCCTGAACGAGGCGCTCGGATGGGGCGAACGACAGGGGCTTGAGGCAATACCTTTTCTGGTTCCTCAATCACCTTCGGATCGCCGCCCATGGCCTCGATGCTGGTAGCCAATACCGACAACGCAGATCCGCTGTCAAGGGTATTCAACAAGGCCTCTGAAGCAGATGACCGGTCAGGACACACGCCCGACTGCACAAGCAACGCACTCCCCAGCGCCATGACCACCTTGTGCAAGCGAGGGTGTCGTGAGGCGGGATCCTTCAGGTAAGAAACGGCCTCGTGCACTTCAAGGGCATTGCCTGCAGACCAGGCCAGAGGCACAGACATGTCCGTCAGCAGCGCCGACGTCTTCATGCCGGCACCATTGCCCACTGCGACCATGCTCTCCGCCAAGCGTCGAGCTTCTTCCTCATCCCGCATGACGGCGCCGTTGCCGCACTTGACATCAAGCACAAGGTGCTCGAGGCCTGCCGCCAATTTTTTGGACACAATGGAGGCCGTGATCAGCCCGAGGTGCTCGACGGTGGCCGTGACGTCGCGTGTGGCATACATGCGTCGGTCGGCCGGGGCGAGGTCGTCGGTTTGGCGCACAATCGCAAAACCGTGTTGTTCCACAACGCGCTGAAAATGGGCTGCGTCCACCCCGGTTTGGTACCCAGGAATGGCCTCAAGCTTGTCGATGGTCCCGCCCGTGTGCGCCAACCCCCGGCCAGCAATCATGGGCACATGAACCCCGCACGCTGCCAGCATGGGCGCGAGCATCAAAGAAACTGTATCTCCCACACCGCCGGTGCTGTGCTTGTCCAAAATGGGACCGTGCAATCGGTCGTGATCCCAAGACAACACGCGTCCTGAATCGCGCACGGCCAGCGTGAGGGCAACCCGTTCGTCCACATCCAAATCCTGGAAGAAGACAGCCATGGAGAATGCGGCGATTTGGGCCTCTGTCACCGCGCCCGAGGTCACGCCTTCCACAAAGGCCGTGATCTCCTCCAGAGACAGGCGCTGGCCATCCCGCTTCTTACGAATCCACTCCTGGGGCAGCCCCACGCCTTGACTCACTGATTTGCTCATGCCATGGCGACGAAAAAGCCGGCAATGGTTCCCGACATCAGGTTGGACATCGTTCCCGCCATGACTGCCAACAACCCCATCCGGGCAATGTCTTTCCGACGCGATGGCGCCATGCCACCCAGTCCGCCCAATAAAATGGCAATCGAACTCAGATTCGCAAACCCGCAAAGCGCAAAGGACACAATGGCCGTGGTCTTTGGTGACAGCACCACTTCTGCACCTTCGGCGAGGAATGGGGCGAAGTTCAAGTAAGCCACAAACTCATTGACCACCAATTTTTGCCCAATGAACGACCCCGCTGTCACGGCCTCTGCCCAAGGCACTCCCAAGAGAAAGGCGAGCGGGCTGAAAAGCCATCCCAACAACAATTCCAAGGTCAATTCCGGCATGCCAAACCAGCCCCCCACGCCACCCAGAACACCGTTCACCACGGCAATAAGCGCCACAAAAGCCAACAACATGGCCCCCACGTTCAAGGCCAAATGAAGCCCTGACGACGCCCCGTTGGCTGCGGCATCGATGACATTGACAGGCGCATCTTCGTCGGACACCTCAGGCAGCTCAGCAAGCGGCGTCTCGGTCTCAGGCATCAGCATCTTGGCAAACAACAACCCGCCTGGCGCCGACATGAAGCACGCTGCGATGAGGTATTCCACAGGAACCCCAATCAACGCATAGCCCGCGAGCGCGGAACCTGCCACAGAAGCCAGACCGCCCACCATGACCGCAAACAGCTCCGATTGGGTCATTGTAGCGATGAAGGGTTTGACAACGAGAGGCGCCTCAGTTTGGCCCACGAAAATGTTGGCCGTGGCACTCATGGACTCTGCCCGAGAGGTGCCCAACACGCGTTGCAACGCCCCCCCAACAATGCGGATGATCCACTTCATGATGCCGACGTGATACAGCACCGCGATCAAGGCGGCGAAAAACACAATGATGGGCAGAACCTTCAATGCAAAACTGAATCCCACGCTTTCGGCCACGAGTCCCCCAAACAGAAAGCCAATGCCGGCATCTCCATAGGAGAGCAATTGATTCACGCCTTCGGTCATGGACGCGAGCAAGCTCTGCCCCCAAGACACCTCCAGCACAAAGGCCCCCAATCCAAACTGCAAGGCAAACGCCCCCAACACCGTTCGCCAGGAAATGGCCTTCCGATTCCGTGAAAAGGCATACGCGATGCTCAACAACACGCCCATGCCCACAATGCTCATCAACATGAGGGCAAGCTAACTCGGAATTCGTATCTTCAGTGGACCTCGAGGGAAATGCCCCTCCTGTCCCTTCAATCTGACTTGATCATGCGTTCCGTCACTGCCTTGTTAGGCCTTGACCTAAGCACCGAAACCCACCGCAACGCTGTGATCCAGGCATCGTCGAAGCAGCACCATCGCACGCCGGATTGGTCAGCTGTGGTCCAAACGCCCACCGCGGTCTTGTCGCACGAACGACTGGCCATTGTCGATGTCGCAAGCGGGTCGCAACGGTTCCGAGACCCCATCGGCATCATCCCCCTCTACTGCGGCCGGGATACCGAGGGACACTCTTTGGTGCCCTCTGAGATGGATCCGTCAGGTCGCGCAGTCACAGGGATTCACGAAGACGGGTACGACGAACCTTAGGATTCTTGACCGCCCAGTCCGTGCGCTTCGAAGGCGAACGGCATGAGGTTGACTGCGCTCTCTGAAATCATCACGTCCTCGTCGCGGACCTGAAGGATGACGCGCAAGGGCTGTCCTTGACGACGCTCGGCCTCGACAAGGACCTGGCGGCAACCGCCGCAAGGCATGAAGGCATCTGCAATGGCCTTGGGGGACGGTGATACTATGGCCACAGCACGCATCACCGCTCCGGGGTGTTGGGCGCCAGCTGCGAACACGGCCACGCGCTCTCCGCACATGCCGGACGGGTAGGCCATGTTTTCCTGGTTGCTCCCGCGCACCACGGTGCCGTCTTCCAAACGCACGGCCCCTCCGACCTGAAAAAGGCTGTACGGGGCGTACGCCTTGGACGCGGCTTCGTGCGCCTCACGCAGAAGTTCGTGATCAGTCGCGTCCAAGTCGTCGGGGCTCCACACTGTCAAGGTGCTTCGCCATTCTCTTGTTTGGGGTTGTGCCATAGGCGACGCCCAAGTTACTGACAACTCGTCCCAAAGGCCGACAGCAAAATCAAGACGTCGTCCACGGCCACAAAGCCATCGCCTGTCAGATCCGTTGTGCAACCCGATTCGCAACCGAATTCCGCAAGAACCAACAGCACGTCCCCCACTTCCACGACGCCGTTGCCGTTGAGGTCTTCTGCGCAAAGCGGTGTTCCGTCACAATTGAATCCGGGATCGGCGTAAAAGCACTCCCCTGGATCCGTGGCAGTGGCGTCGTAGTTGCACGCGGTTTCATCTTGGCAACCGGCGCATTCACAGGCGTCGCAGACGCCATCCAAATCGGCATCCGCCAAGCACGTGCCATTGCAATCCACTTCACACGTTCCGCATGAAGTCACCACAGGAGCAGGGTACTCGCAAGACCCGTCTTCCTGGTTGGCCGAAGCGTCGTAGTTGCACGCATTCTCATCCGTGCATCCTGCCACCGCCGCAATGCAAGAACCGTCGTCCTCTGTCGCCTGCGGGTTGTAGTTGGTCGCCGTGGGATCCGTGCAGCCTGGCACGCTTGGCGCTTCCAAACAGAAATTGGCGCTCGTCGAGTCTCCAAACTCCCCTCCAGAAACCAAGACCGTGCCTTCTGAAGTCACCTCGAATGACCCTTGGCCATAGGAACAACAAATGCCGTCTCCATAGCTGTCGTTCACGGTCAATGTGTAACATCCGTATGGCAGACAAACAGATTCGGAATAGGTCGTCCCTGAAGCGTCGTAGGGGCCGCCCGACCATACGGTTCCACCTGAAGCATCGGTCACAGCCCAAGTGGTTTCAGCCGGATAGTTGTCCGTCTCAACGGTCCACGTCACCTCCGCCCCTGAAGCGGTTGCAAAGTTGGCCGTGTAATCGTCGTTGGATGGGTTCTCATCGGTGGCACCTGCAAGCTGCACGGACGCGTTGGCCACGTGGTCTCCGTCGGCGAGCGTGACACAAGGCCCGCCCTCACAGATTTCCACGTCCACCCCCTGGCCGCTCGCCAAGCTTCCAGTCCAATTGACCACCAACGGGGCCGCTCCATCAAAAGAAAGAGACACCGAGAACGCACTGACGGTCTGCTGCCCGACGTTGAACACCGAAACTTTGGGATCCAGCACGCTCTCACACGACCCCGATTCAAGCCCTTGCACAGAGACAATGGCCAAGTCATAATCAATGTCACCTGCGCCTGGCGTGATGCTGAAATTGGCGTTGCTGATGTCGAAGAACACATTGTTGCTGGCCTTGACCTTGATGCGCGCCTGCGAGGTGGTCACATTGGGCACCAGCACAGATGCACTTCCATCGTTGGGGGTGCCTGCCACAAGCAGCGTCGGAAATGTGTAGCCACCGTCGGTGCTCAAGAAGATGTCCACCGCGCTACAATTGACCCCATTGCCGTTGGTGCCTGCCACATCCCACGTCACCGGCAGCTGGGAGTTTCCCACCGTGCTGCCTCCTCCATTGGGCGCTTGCAGGAGGAACGGACCAGCGTTGGCCGTCACGCTGAGCGACTTCAAATCGTCTGCAAACCCTCCACCACCAGCGCGGTTGTCACGGATGGTGCATTTGAAATTCAACCCACGGCTGTAGGTGGGTAAATGCTCTCCGATGGTTGTGGTGTTGTTGACCAAATCTTGGGTACGAGGGAACGTCCGATTGGGCGAGGTTGTGGACGAGAACGACCTGAAAATGGGCTGATTGCCTGACGGGTTGGTCAGGTTGTTGTCGCCTGAGGCCGTGGATGGACCCAAGTCGTATTGCTCCCAGTTGTATGTCACTGCATCGCCGTCAGGATCCGAGCCCGTGGCCGTCAACTCAAAAGGCGTTGAAATGGGTATGGTCAATCCATCCGCCCCAGCGTTTACGACTGGGATGCCATTGCCCGTGGCCGTTTTCACAGCACATGTGTTGCCGTTTCCATTCACCGTGAACGCCACCATTTCATTGATGCTGTGGTTGTGGAAGTGGTCGTCTGAATTGCTCTGCAAGTTGGGCGCACAAATCCCCGCGTAACCCATGATGGTCGAGGCCGAGCCAGGTTCGTATGCGGCCGACGATGCGCGGTTGCAACTGTTGTTTTGGGTGTGATTCCCCCCGTACTGGTGGCCCATCTCGTGCGCCACGTAATCCACGTCAAACGGATCACCTACTGGAGCCCCTTGGCCCGTCACCCCACCTGCCTTGCTGCCTCCGCAAGGAGACTGCAGGTAGGCCACACCGCCACCGCCCGTGGAGAACACGTGCCCAATGTCGTAGTTGGTAGAACCAATGACGCTGTTGCAGGTGTTGATGTTTTGGGACAGCATGCTGCCACCACTGCTGTTGGTGTAGGGATCGCTGCCTGAGTTCAAAAACACGAGTTGGTCGTTGTTGGGAACCAATTCCATGGTCAAACACACGTCACGTTCAAAAATCCCGTTGACGCGCGCCATGGAGGTGTTCATCGCCGCAAGGACATTTGACACCGTTCCACCATGAAATTGAGCGTATTCCCCCGTGCACGCCAAGGCCAGTCGGTAGGTTCTCAGCTGCGAGCCGTTGTCTGCACGGCTGGTGGCAATCGCGGGACGTCCCATGACCTTGACTTCCTTTTCAGAGCCAGACGTAGGCCCCGTTTTGGGCGATATGGTCTGAGGCACCTCCAGCGCCATGCAGCCTTCGGCCTGCTTGGAGGTCGTGCGGTAAAACGCCGAGCTGGTGTAGACAATGATTTCGTCGCGAACGCCTGGGTGATAGGGGTCGATGTACACGGCCTCCCCTTCTTTCAAAATCATGGCGTGGAATCCTTGGGGCGTCATGTCAAAGCGCACCGTGGCTTCTGGGGAATCCACCCCTTGACCCGCGAACACCTGAATCTCAGGATAACGCGCAGCCAATGCAGGTGCCATCACGGGACTGTTGAGCACGCTGAAGTGCTCCATCTCCCCGTCGGGCATGGGCAATTCCAAAATCCAGGACGAGCGCATCGCCTCGAAGGCCTTTCCCGTGGGAACCTCGCTCAACCAAGATTCCAAAGACGCTACGTCAACCTGAAACGCGCGAAACGCTGCCACCTCTGTGGTGGGCGCCTCGGCCCGAGTGCTCCGGGGCGTCGACCAAAAGGAAGCTTGTGAGAAAGAGAGGCTGGATGCAGCCAACAAACATGTAGCGGTCGAAAGACGCGACAGAAGGCGTTTACAATGTTTCATTCCGATATGGCTTTGGTTTGAAGAAGGCTTCACCGACGCTTGGGTTCGGCAAACACTTCTGTGTATTCTTTCAAAAGGGACAACTGCTCTTTGGCCGGTTCAGGAAGCTGATTGGCCCAGCGCTGGAATTCAGCACCAAACGCCCGCCTGAATTCGGGAGACTCTTTCAAGACGTGGTTGTTCAGCCGTTGCAGGTTCTTTCGGACGTCGCGCAACAAACGCTCATGCACGAGCAGCAGGCGCTGCCGGGCAGTCCAATTGCCAAACCTCCAGGCCACCGAATGTTGCGTGGCCGCCGTCATCAGTTCCTCTTGCAATCGCGTCAGAAACGCGGCGTATTTCTTGTTGCTGTCCTCCATGGTCCTCTCCTTTTTGACGTGACGTTTTCATTCGCGTTGCCTCCTTGAAAGAACCAATGCACTCAAAAACATGTTCTTGCCATAGAACACTGTTCTTCTTTCCTTGCGACAACGTGATGACTGAAAATACGACCAAATCGCCCAGTTTCCATGCATCCCGCCTCATTGTGGGGCTGCTTTTCGGCATGGGCGTCGTTGTCTTCGAGGGGTGCACCTACGAAGAAGCCCCTCCTTCACTTCCCTGTGGGGACAACTCTGGCGTGTCCTTCGCTGGAGACCTTTTGCCCTTGCTCGATGTGCACTGCAATGGGTGCCACAGTGGCGGCAGTCCCAGTGCAGGATTGAACCTTGAAAACCACATTTCTGTGTCGCAAAGCGTACTCGAAGGCAGCCTTATTGAGCGCCTCAAATTCCCCCAAACCAACATTCAGATGATGCCCTTGAATGGGAGTCCCCTGCCAGAATGTGACATCGCGCTGTTCGAGGTTTGGGCTTCGGAAGGTGCACCCAACAATTGATCCCTTGAACCCCATGAAGAATCCCATTTTTGACTCCTTGCTTGTCCTGCTTTTTGTGGGATTCGCCTCCGACGCTGGCGCGCAACAATTCATGACCCGCGAAGGGCATGTGCACTTCTTCTCCTCGACCCCCATCGAAGACATTGAAGCCGACAACCGGCAGATGAGTGGGTTGCTTGATGCATTGACTGGCGAATTTGCCTTTCAAGTCCAAATGCGCGCGTTTCACTTTGAAAAGGCCCTGATGGAGGAGCATTTCAACGAGAGCTATGTCGAGTCGGAGGCCTTCCCCAAGGCGACCTTCACGGGACGCATCGTTTCGTGGGAGCGCATCCCAAACGATGGCCAGCGGCATGACGTGGTGGCCGAAGGGGAATTCGACATTCACGGGGTGACCCAACCCCAGCGCATCGAAGGCACGGTGCAGTGGATGGACGGCGCCTGGAAGCTCAAGGCCAACTTCGAGGCGACCTTGGCCGACCACAACATCGTCATTCCCACGGTGGTCAAAGACAACATCTCCCCCGTCATCGCCATTGATGTTGAGGCTCAACTTTTGCCGCGATGAAGCGCCTGAATCGTTGGCTCGTTGGCTTGGTGTGGATCGGCACAAGCGCAATGCATGCACAGGGCCTGCTCGACGAATTAAATGCCGTGACCGAAGCGCCTACGCTTCCCGTTCGCGCCACCTTCAAGGACACACGAATTGTCAACGTGCAGAGCAACGAGACCCCTGCCGAGGGCGTCCTGCACTTTGTGATTGCGCACCGCTTTGGCACTTTGAGCTCCGGCGCATACGATTTGTGGGGGCTGGACAACGCCCAAATGCGCATGGCCTTTGACTACGGCATCACCGACGGCTTGGCGGTCGGAGTGGCGCGCAACACCTACCAAAAAACCTACGAGGCCAATGTCAAAGCGCGGCTCCTGCGGCAGAAAACAGGCCCCGAGGCGTTTCCCTTGAGCGTGACGTGGTACAGCGTCGCGATGGCCAACGGCAGCCGGGTGGCCCCCGAAGAAACGCCCTACCCCTTTACACGCAGGTTGAGCTACGTCCATCAGGCGGTTGTGGCGCGCAAAATGAGCGAGCGATGGAGTTTGGCCCTTGTCCCCTCCTTTGTGCACCGAAACTTTGTGCAAGAAAGCGGCGAGGCCCACGACTTGGCGCTGCTCGGCGTGGGCGGGCGGTGCAAACTCGCGCCTCGTTTCAGCGTCAATGGCGAATACCACCACTTTCTGACGCAGTCCTTTGGCGATGCCTTTTCTCCCAGCCTTTCCCTTGGCGTGGACATTGAGACGGGAGGGCACGTGTTTCAACTGCACATCACCAACGCCCGTGGCATGTTCGAGCGCTCCTTCCTCGCGGAACCCGCTGGAAGCTGGGCCAATGGCGACCTGTATTTTGGGTTCAACCTCAGCCGCGTTTTCACCGTCAAATCGTGAAGCCGTATCTTTGCATCACGTGGCCATGATGCCGCGTGCGTGTTTCACCGACATCGGCACGCCCCCTTTGAAGTTTGCACGAGGCAGAACGAAGGCTTGACAGATTCGGTGCGTATGCCACAACGTGTTGATTCGTGGCGAACCCAATTCAATGAAATTTTCAGACATGGGCCTGCACCCTCAGGTGCTCGACGCCCTCATTCCGCTCGGTTACGAGCAACCCACCCCCATTCAAGAACAGGCCATTCCGCACGTCCTCGACGGCCGGGATGTCATGGGCATTGCCCAGACAGGCACGGGCAAAACCGCCGCATTCTCACTGCCCTTGGTGCACCACCTCGCCCACAACATGATGCACGGCCGCGCTGTGCCTCGGGTCTTGGTCCTCACCCCCACCCGTGAGCTCGCAGCCCAAATCGACGACAACGTCAAGGCCTATGCGAAGAACGTCAAGGTGCGGACGGCGTTGATTTTTGGCGGGGTCAGCCAGCACAAGCAAGTGGCCCAACTCCGCAAAGGCGCCGACGTCCTCGTAGCCACACCCGGCCGTCTGCTCGACCTGTGCAACCAAGGCTTGTTGTCGCTAGAGTGGATTGAATTTTTGGTCTTGGACGAGGCGGACACCATGCTCGACATGGGGTTCATCCACGACATTCGTCGCGTGATGGCCATGCTTCCCGAGAAGCGACAAAGCCTGTTTTTCAGCGCCACCATGCCTGAAAGCATTGTCAAACTGTCGAAGACCATCCTGACCGACCCCATCCGCGTGGAAGTGGCCCGCGTCAGCAGTGCTGCAGAAACGGTGGAACAACGCATGATGTTTGTCAGCCAAGGCGCCAAGCGCGACCTCCTTGTCCAGTTGTTGAACCAACCCGAGGTGGAGACCGCGTTGGTATTCACCCGCACCAAATACGGCGCGGACAAGGTGGTTCGCTACCTGAAAAAGAACAACATTCGAGGCGAAGCCATTCACGGCAACAAGAGCCAGCCCCAGCGTGAAAAGGCGATGAACGCCTTCCGCAAAGGCAAGATTCGCGTGCTTGTGGCCACGGACATTGCGGCCCGTGGCATCGATGTCGAAGGCGTCAGTCACGTCATCAACTTCGAGATCCCCAACATCAGTGAGACGTATGTGCACCGCATTGGCCGCACCGGACGTGCTGGACGCGAGGGCGTCGCCATTTCCATGGTCAACGAAGGCGATGAGCGCAACCACATGCGCGACATTGTTAGGCTCATCAAACGCGACATCCCTTTGAAAAAAGACCACCAATGGCACTTGGATTTGCCTGAAATCAAGGCCGACTCCAAAACCCACAAGGTGCCCAAAGAGGCCGACGCCCAAGGCAGCAAACAACCCTCACAAAAAGGCCGAGGAGGTCAGCGCAAGCGCGGCGGGCAGGGACAACCCTCCAACCGGCGCTCCGGGCAGAAGAACGAATCACGCCGAGAAGGCCGCCGAGAAGGCCACCGTGAGGCAAGCCCCAACCAAGACGGACGACCCAAGCGCGAAGGCCGTCCCAACCGCGAGGGCCGACCCCAAGGAGAAGGATCGCAACAAGGACGTCCAAGCGGCAACCGCCGTTGGAAAAAGAAACCCAAATTCCGTGGCGACAAGCCACAAGGGTCTTGATCTCAAGTTTGGCTTAACGACGGGAACGCATCGCGGCAAGCTGCCTTGACAGAAATCGGGGCAGCGGTGCCCTCTCTACATGTGCCCCGCGCTCTCGCCACACCAAGGCCAATTCTTCCCGAAAGGACAGGCAATCCTGTGCGAAGCTTGGCTTCAGGAACGCTCATTCCAGGAAAGCACATTTCAGGAAAGCTCATTCGTAGCGTGGCTGATTCCAGATTTTGAGGGCATCCGTCTCTTCGACTCCTTCCAACACCTCGGTGACCAGTCCGTCGCTCAACCCCACTTTTAGGTCGCGCCGTTCGTAAATGTTCTCCCCCACCAGCACATCGACAAACGGTTGGTCTCTATCGTACTGAATGAGGCGTTCACTAACCGCCAACACTTGCGTGCGCTCGTCCAACACCACATCGGCGGTGGCGGAATATCCGGCACGCAGAAACTGTCCCTCTTCGAGAATCACGGCGGCTTTGATTTCAAATTGAATGGCACCTCCCTCTGCCAAACCCTTGGGCGCAATGTGCTCGAGGGTGGCTGGAATTTGGCTTCCCTCTATGGCGCCAATGGTCAAACGAATGGGCATGCCTTCGTGAAGTTTCTCTACTTCGCTCTCGTCGATTTTGCCCACGAATTGCAAATCCGCCATGTCCGCCACCGAAGCGATGGTGGTTCCCTCATTGAAGTTGTTGGCCTCAATGACGCTGTTTCCCTTCTTGATAGGGACCTCAAGCACCATCCCAGGCACCGTGGCTTTCACGAGGGTGTTGGAGGCATTGCCGCCACCGCGCGCCGTGACGCCTTCTTGCACAATACGCAGGTTGTCCTCGGCCGCGTAAAGCTCCTCGCGGGCTTGCTTCAAGGCAAGTTCTGTGCGCTGTGCCTCCGCGGGGGCCAACACGCCTCGGGCCAGCAAGTCGGCGTTCCGGTCGTGGTTCAGTTGTGCGTCATCCAATGTGATCTGCGCCCTGGCCAAGCGCGACTCCGCGTTGCTCAACGCCGCCACATCCGGCACGATCATGACCTCGGCAAGCACGTCACCTGCCTCCACGGCATCCCCCGCTTCGACGAGCACCCGTCGCACAATGCCTGAAACCTGCGGCTTGATGAGGATTTCTTGACGCGGCTGGACACTGCCCGAGGCCAACGTCTTCAACACGATGTCCGCCACGCGTGGCGTTTCCGTGCCGTAGGTTGCTTCGGCTTGCTGTTCCTGGTCGCGCAGATGCTTGACCGTGTACACAGTGCCCGCCAAGACGAGCAAGACACCCACCAAAAGGGCAACGAGTTTTCCGTTTTTCATGACTTAAAATTCTGAGATCAGATTAGGTTCGAAGGGCTTCCACAGGTTGCACACGCAATGCGCGCAATGCAGGCAACACACCTGCGAACGCACCAAGGATGGTCATGGTCGTCAGTGCAGTCAGCAGCACATCAAGGGTGACGTGGGGATGGCGGAAAATGCCATTGTCTTCGGCACTGACCAAGTAGGAGTCCAAAGCCTCAAGTGCAAAGACCCCCAAAATGCCACCAATCAATCCCGCGAGAATGGTCAGCGTCAAGGTTTCCACCATGATTTGTACAACGATGTTCCCTGGTGTGGCGCCCAATGCACGTCGCACACCCAATTCGCGGGTGCGCTCCTTGATGGTGATGAGCATGATGTTCATAATCCCGATGACCCCCGCGAAGAGCGCAAGACCGCCAAACACGAACGACACCCAGCGAAAGGCTGCAAATACGGTCGACATTTCTTCGTGCATCTCGGCCATGCTCCAATGGCCAAAACCACGTGGGTCGTTGGGGTGGACGCTTTTTTGGGCTTTGAGAAGGCGAAGCACCTCTGCCACCGCAGTGTCCCCGGGCACATCCTCTCTAATGAGCAGGCTCAACCACCCCACCCTATCTCCCATGTGGAAAGCGTGATTGAAGGTGGTGTACGGCGTGAAAATGCTGTTCTCGGCCTCCTCCGCATCTTCGCCCGTTTGCTGGCTTTTGTACACCCCCACCACAGTGAAGGTCACGCCCTGAATTTGGATGTGGCTGCCGAGGACCTTTTCCTCACGTTCAAAAAGCAATTGTCTCACCCGCTTTCCAATGACCGCCACTTTGCGTCGGTCATCGAGGTCCCGCTGGTTGATGTACCGACCCTCGGTGATGAGAATGGGATCGATGTCCTTGTACACGGGCATGTCGCCGTACACGCCACACGCCGCTGTTTTCAAACCATGCGTCACGTTATTCCCACCGCGCCAACCGCCGAGCTGATTTCGGGGTGCCACAGCGTCAAGCGTCGTGGCATTCTCCACCAAGTATTCCACGTCGGGGCTTGTGAGTTCAATCCTTCGGCCACGTGGGTACCCCTTGTAGGGCAAGCTCGTCGACTCCCCCCACAAAAACGCACTGTTTTTCACGCGGTTGCCCATGTCGGACTTGACCCCTTCTTCCAGGCCGTTGGACGCACCTACCGTGATTAAAATCATGAACAACCCCCAGCCCACGCCGAGCGAACTCAGGAACGTGCGAAAGGGATTACGCAGGAGCACCTGCGCAAGTTCAATCCATGGATCTCGTTCCCACCACCTCATTCGTCACGCAATGCTTCGACAGGTCGGATGGCCACTGCCCGCAGCGCAGGCCCGAGGCCACTGGCGAGTCCCGTGAGCACCAGCACGCCCAGCGCAAAGAGGGCGATGCGGTGATCCACCTGAGGGTTTTGAAAATATTCATGGTTCGCCATGGGGGCCACCACAGACAACAGACCGACCGCCAGCATCAATCCCAAACTGCCACTGACGAGCATGAGCACGGTGGATTCCATGACCACAAGGCTGACAATGCTGCTGTTGGTCGCTCCCAATGCCTTCCGGACGCCAATCTCCTTGGTGCGCTCTTTGACGCCAATGGCGAGGATGTTTGCCACACCCACAGCGCCCGCAAGCAGCGTCATCAACCCAATGCCCCAGATAAACAGACGGATGCCTTCAAAGATGGAGGCATACATGGCGTATTCCTCGTTGTTGTTGTCGACCCGGATCCCCCGGGAATCATCGGGATGAACGGCTTTTACGTCTTTCAACCACGAGAGCATGCGCCCGCTTTGGGCCACGGTGGCTTCCGTTTCCATGTTTCCCGTGCTGTAGAGGATTTGGTCCACCCATCCTTCTGTTCGGTACAGCTGTTGTGCGGTGGAAAATGGGATGTAGGCCACTCGGTTTTCCCAGCGTGAACCCGGATCCTCAAACGTACCCACCACTTGAAACAACACCGCGTTGATGCGGATGAACGCCCCGACGGGGTCGGTCTTTCCAAAAAGGTCTTGCACGATGTTGGGTCCGACGACGGCCACTTTCCTTAAATCAAGGACGTCCCGCTCGTTGATGTAACGCCCGGAGAGCAGGACCGAACGCTCGAGCTCGATGTGGGCAGGGTCCACACCCCTGACCCGATATCCGCCCCCTTTGTTCTGCCCCTGTGGATTCTCCCACACGATTTCTGCACCCCACAATCGAATGCGTCGAGAAAAGGCAGGAATCGTGTCGGCTTGGCTTGCGATGCCAGGCAAGTCCGCATTGGTCAAACGAACAGGACGGTTGCTTTGGTTTCCGCGATAGGCGATTTGGGTTCGTCCCCCTTCCACCCAAATGCTGTTTACCGCATCGTCGGCAAACTGGCCTTCCACGCCGTGTTGCAAACCGTACCCAAGGCCTTGCATAACCACCAGAATGAAGATGCCAAGGGCAACGCTGACCCCCGTGAGGGTCGTGCGCAAGGGGTGGGCCAGCACATTGTGGGCCACTTCCAACCACGCATCGCGGTCAAACATGGCCTTGGGATTCGACCAAGCCGTCACGAAGGCGAATGGTGCGTCCACATGCTGCGGCAATCTCCGCTTCATGCGTCACCACCACCATCGTCATACCCTCGCCATTGAGCTCCTTCAACAAGGACATGACATCCTCAGATGTGGCACTGTCCAAAGCCCCTGTTGGCTCATCCGCCAGGATGACCCTTGGGGACGCGGCCAAAGCGCGTGCGATGGCGACCCGTTGCTTTTGACCTCCACTCATTTGGGAGGGCAAGTGATCGGCCCATTCAAGAAGCCCCACCCGCTCCAACAAGGCATGCGACCGACGCGCGCGCTCTTTTCTCGGAACCTTTTGGTAGTACAAGGGCAGGGCCACATTCTCAGCCGCCGATTTGAAGGGGATCAAATTGAAACTCTGAAAGACGAATCCCAGCATCTCCCGACGCAATTCCGCAGCACGACGCTCCGAAAGTCCGGCCATGTTCTTCCCATCCAGACGGTACTGCCCCCCGTCGTACGCATCGAGCAAGCCAAGGATGTTGAGGAGGGTCGATTTGCCGGAACCAGACGATCCCATGATGGCCACGAGCTCTCCTGCCGAAACCTGCATATCCACCCCCTTCAACACCTGCAGCGATTGGCTGCCTGTGGTGTAG
>Ga0115013_10000253_pt1 | contig 34533 bp, 29 predicted proteins | sample SouAtlMetagenome_2_FD_88686 | JGI IMG/M metagenome (GOLD analysis project Ga0115013, IMG submission 88686) | Marine eukaryotic phytoplankton communities from Atlantic Ocean - South Atlantic ANT15 Metagenome | ecosystem: Environmental > Aquatic > Marine > Oceanic | place: South Atlantic Ocean...
CGCCTGATTATAGCTGCGCCAGTTGGTGGTCTTGTAGGTCGGCTTCGGAGGTCTGCTCATGCTGCCCGGCTAGCATGCTGGATTCACGAGATGAATCCCCTAGATTTGCGCAACAACGCCGATTTGGAGCCGCCTATGCAGCGGCTCCGTGCGTGTCTTCTTCATCAATGAGGGGTTGCAGGCCGTGCAGAAAATCTGCCGCGCGCTGCGCATGGGCGGCGGCAGAGAAGATCGCCCGCTTGTCGTCTTTCAGGACTTTGAGCCAGCTTTGAATATAAGCGGCGTGATCAGTGCCGGGCTCGGGCGTCAGGGACAGATCGGCACAAAGGAATGCTGCGCCCAGCTCGGCAATATATCCTGACAGTCCAGCCCCATTCTGAAATTTTCCGGCAATGAGAACGGTTTTGGTCATGCCGCTACCTCCTCTGCATGGGGCTGCTGCGCATGCATCCAGTCGGCCGCCTGCTGCGCCTTGCTGGCGGCGGTGAAGATGGCCTTGGGGTCGTCTTTTAGGACCTTGAGCCACGAGGCAATATAGGCGGCATGATCGGGGCGCGGATGGTGGGCGATCCCGAGGTCTGCCAAGACGAGCCCGCTGAGAATTTCCACACAGCATTCTTCGGCGGCATAGGCGGCCGAACCAAAGCGACCGGAAAGATCGCGGTCGAGCCTGTGCTTTGCGCCACTGGCGTGACCGTTCTCGTGTAGCCAGACACCGTAGAATGACGCGGCATCGCGAAACGAAGTGAACTGCGGCATGAACACGGTGTCGGCCGACGGGCGGTAATAGGCTTCCGATCCACCGAACTCCGTCTTGACGCCCAAGTTTGTGATGAACGCTTCCGCATGGGCAAGGCGTTCAGCCTCGGGCAGCACAGGGGTCGCCGGGCGCTCGTACCCGTCCACCTGAGCGATATTGAAGACAGAAAATGCGCGGGCGAACATCCGTCGATGCCCGTCATCATCGTCATCGTCGTCGGCCTGCTGGGAAACCTTGATCTCCCTCCACAAGACGACCGTGGTGGAGCGTTCTCCTTTACGCACCTGCGCGCCAGCATCCTGCCATTGCTTGTACGTTCCCCAGATACCGTCGCCATATCCGGCGGCAAAGCCCGTGGCCCAGAGCGCCAACGTGTTTATGCCGCGATAGCGCTTGCCGGATGAAACGTTGGTCGGACGCGCTATGCTGCTCCCGTTGTGGAACCAGGGCGCACGCCAGTCGCCGGCGCCGGCCTCGATGGCGGCGATGATCTCGGTGGTGATACGATTATAAACATCGGCGCGCCCGGCCGATGAGGAAGATCGGGACATGACAGGTCTCCAGGACGGGCGGAGCAGGCCTCTCCCGCTCTCCTCATCCCGTCACTCACCCCGATCCCAAGCTTCCTCTCCCTTTACCGCCGCCCGAACGGGCGGCGTCGCGCCCTCGGGCGCGATCCGGGCCAGCACACCCTCGATCCGGTCAACCTCCTGCTGGAGCGCGGTCCGCTGCAATCCGGGCAACCGCTTCTCGCGCAGCAACATGCGTGCCTCATCGGCACTCCGCTCCCAGACGGGCCTGTGATGTTCCGCGATGCAGGCGTTCGGGCAGCGGGTCGGTTCACAAAGTGCTGTCAATGGGCGGTCTGCCGCGGCATCTGTCACGCGCTTGAGGCACAGGGCGGTTGCCGGATCGAAGAAGCAATCGGCAAGCGGTCCGACATGCAGGGTGCGGGCCAGACTGGCGAGCATGGTGCGCAGACGAGACCGGTCGGCGATCATCGGCGGCAATGGCCCAAGCTCGGTGGCTGTCTCGTCGAGGGTACGCGCGACACGAGGACCGGCCGGCCCACCAAGGTCGGCCCCGCCGCGCCGCCTGTCGAAATACTCGAGCAGATCATCGATCTGGCCGAGCCGACGTTGCGCCTCGACCTCGGCGCGGAAACCCGAGGCGCTGCTACCCGCGTAGCCTTCGAACGCGGCGACGGATGCATGCTTGTACTGGATCATGCCGGCCACCGTTCCGAAAGGACGGTTTGCGATGTGCCATGCGATCGTGCGACGAAACTGGCGGGTCGTGATCCGCCAGGGCTTGCCGTCCGGCCCGGGCGGTATGGCGGGCGCCTCTTCCGTCCCGAACAGCCTGTTCAGGTGGTCACGATAGGCGTTGATCTGGCGCACGATCTCGGCGGAGACGTGCGGTTTGCTACTTCGCGTCACTGACAGCACAGGCCAGAGCGTATCGAGACCATGGGCAACAGCCGCGCGCCGGGTCAACTGTTCGAGCACCCCGATCGCATCGGCGACGGGCTCGATGGTCACCCACTCTGCCGGCGCTCCCCGGGCCCCCTTTCCCTTGTAGGCGGTGGAACGGACGCGGTGTCGTGACACGGTGCCGTCCTCGCTGCGCGCAAGCGTCAGGCATCCCCGGCGCATCGCCTGCACCTCACAATCGCGCATACCGGTCAGATAGGCGCAGACCACATAAGCCGCTGCCTGCAGCATGCGCTCTTCCAGGACGAGGGATTTGGCATCGAAGCGGAGCCGCCATGGCCGGCCGAGATCGGCATCGACCGAGATCGGCGTATCCATGCCGCCGGGTTCGATCCCGATATCCGCGATGGCGGCAGCGATGAGATCGGACGCGCCGCCGGCGAGAGCGAGATGCATCGCCGGCTCCCTGGCGGCATCGACCCCTACGTGAAGATGCAGAAGCTGCACGTTGACGACGGGCAGAAGCTCCCCGCTTACCGGATCGACGGATGCGGAACCGTTGGGCGGGCTTGCCCAGACCGGCACGCCCCGACCCTGCCGCGCGCGGGACCGGAAATAGCGCGCCAGTCGCTGCCGTTGCCGGCGGCGGCGCTCCGCATGCGGCAATCCCTGTTCCGCAACGAAAAGCCGGTCGCGGCGCGCTTCGAGCCGGGAAAGCTCACGCCGGGCGGCGAGAATGTCCCCTGCGAATACCGTGATGTAGCGCAGCGACCATGCCAGAAGCGGCGCAATGATCGGCTCGGGGATGCGCGGGGTCCGGTTCTCGGGAACATGACGATAGCCCGCGACGCGTGCGGGTGGCCGTCCGTCCCACGGTTCGAACGACAAGCCGCCGGCGGGAAGGTGCTCACGGTAGAGATAGAAGTCGATGACGATCTCGAGAAGCTGCCCGACAATGACGGGCCGCCTTGCCGGGTCCTCTCGGAGATGCCGCGCATAGGCGTCGATCAGCGGAGGATCAATGCGGGCAAGGTCCAGCGCGCCCAATCGTTCGCGGACGAAGGCGAAGAAGCGCCGCGCCCGGTTGAACGCCTGCCGCACACAGCTGGGCGGCAGCTTCGGACGATGGCCGGGAAGGTCGACATTGAGACGCGCATAGAGATAGGCGCGCATCATTGCCTGCACATCGGCATCTTCCAGCACGTCGAAATGCACGGTGACGTGGCAGCGCCGGGCGTTCTCGCGGAAGACGGCCGGACCCAGATCCCAGCTTGGATCGCCGACGCGCGACAGGTCCTCGCGGGCATGGCCCGGCTTGAGCGGCGCGCACGCCAGCACGGGCCGATCGTCGAACGCGGGAGCGCGAGCAAGGGCGGGCGCGGTCATGCGCGCGCCTCGGGAGGCAGATAGAGGCGCTCCTCCCCGGCGCGTAACCGCGCTTCGGCGACAACGGCATCGGAAAACGCGGGCAAGATCTGATGGACGATCCGGGCATGAACCTGCCCGAACTTGACCATCCAGTCGGGACCGGGAAGCCCCTGCCGCTGGTCTTCGACGAAGGACAGGAAGGCCATGATCGCGGGGAGCTTGCGGGCGGTGATGACGGCGTTGGGGCAATGGAGGCATCCCCAGAACGGCTGTTGGCATGGCGAGCCGGCCTCGGCGAAGGGGCTGCTATGGAACCCCGCGCAGGCGGCGAGCCAGAGATCCTGCTCCCCATCGAGAATGGAACCGACCGCATCCGGCGGCATCAGCGGCCCGGCCTGTTCGGGCGCTTCGCGCAGCGTCTTCTCGGCTGCTGGCGCGAGGATGGTCGGCATCGCGGCGACAACAGCGTCGCGGAAGGCATCGGCGACGGTGGCCTCGTGCAGGGGCCGCAGCGATGGCAGATCGGCGTAGTGGCGCGCCGCGACCTCGGGCGTGTGGCCGACCGCGAAGCGGGCGATGTACCCCTCAGTTTTGGTGTACCACAGCGCCTTGTGGGTTTTGCGAAGCCGGGACAGCAGAAGATGGAGCGGCTTGCCGTCCTCATCGACAATCCGGTGCCGTGCCACCCAGGCGTCGAGGCGTTCGCGCGGATGACGGATGCCGGCATGGAGACCGCCGACGCTGTGGTAAACCCAGAGACAATCGGTGGGCAGATGCTGACGGGCGACGGTCGTGATCTCGATCAGCCGGCGGAGAAGGCCACCCGGCGTGCCGAGGCCGCCGTCGCGCACGCGCATGCTCTTGTGCCCGGCGGCGCCGGCGCGTCGCTTCAGGTATCGCAGTTCGACGGTTCCGGCGGAGGGATTGGCCAGGCAATCGACCGTCAGCGCCTTCAGGCATTCCGGCTCGAGGCCGGTATCGAGAGCAAGCAGCACGAGCAATGGCGGCAGATCGGTGACGTGCAGATGATGCCGACGATGCAGGTCGTCGATCAGCGTGCTGATCGGCAAACCGCGCCGCAAGCGCATGAAATAGAGACGGCGCAACTCGACGCTCTCGGTCCGAACGGCTCCATCGCGCGCGATGAGAGCTTCGACATCGGCCCGCGCTCCGGCAATGACCGGATCGCCCTCATCGGTCCGATCCTCGGTGCCGATCCGGCGGAATATCGCTTCCACGTCCGTACGGGCCGCGTCGCGCAGCGCACGGGCGACGAAGGGGCTGTAGGCATCACGCGGGGTCGAGCGTTCCGCCGAGGTCGCCATTGTATAGCGCAACCGCTCATGGAGGTCGGGCGTGATACTGTCGGGCCGATCCGCCTCTATCGCACGCAGCGTATTGACGATCTTGCTGACCGTCACATGCCGGTAGATCGCGCCCATTCCCCCGCGTTCGAGTGCCGATGCGAAACCCTCGACATGGGCTGCGCGCATGTCTTCGGGCCCGTCCACTTCCCCCGCCTCATCGGAAAGCCAGGTGAAGAAACGGCGATAGGAGTTTACATACTGTTTGATGACGCTGGCCGCACCGATCGGGCCGCCGAGCGCGGCCGACCGGCGCAACGCGCTGGCAAAGGCGATAGCGAGCGGACGAGGATCGAGATTGGTCATGTCAACCAGGACGGTCCCGCCATGCCGCGCCTCGATGACGAACCTGAGGCCGAGCACCGGATCGGGCTTGGCTCGCTCCGGCGTGACGCGCGCGAAAGCAACGGGCCTGCCCTTGCGGGGACGCCCGCTCATGCGCCCTGCGGTCCCGGCAGCAGTGCCAGCAACTTCTCGACCGCCGAATCCACCGTATCGGCGCGGGTCGCGATATGGTCGAGATAGATATAGGTGGTGGCGAGGCTCGCGTGGCCGAGCAGGCGTTGCACCTGCTGCAGCGGGTCGCCCAGGATCAGCCGGTAGCTCTCCATCGGCCCCGCCGGCAATGCGGCTTCGCGCAGACGCTCCTGGATCAGCAAAGCGAGCATATGGACCGCGAAGGTGTGGCGCAGCTGGTGCGGGCTGATCGACAACGAGAAACCATAGTCTCTACAGCGCTTGCAGGCGCGGGCGAAGATCACCTCCCAGGAATTGGGTCGAACGGGCTGTCCGACCTCGGTCAGCCATAGCGCCGCGGGCTCGCGCGGCGTTCCGTTCTCGTTGCACAGGATCAGACGGCATCGTTCCTCTGGCGTGCAGACATCGCGCATGCGGTCGAGACCGGCGTCGGTGATATGGATCGGCCGGTCAAAGCGCGCCGCGCCATTGCGCGCGACGAATTTGGCCGCGCCTGCCGCGCGCTCGACATCGATATAGGCCGCGATCTGACGAAGCAGCCGGCGTGGGACCAGAACACTTCGTCCGCGATCGCCCTTGGTGAGCGGCGGCGGCAGGCGCAACCAGAGCTGCCGGTTCTCATCGCCGTCCGGAACAATGACCGCGAGATCACCGGAGAGCAGACCTGAGGCTTCTTCCAGTCGCAAACCTGTCGTGACGAGCAGATCGGCGAAGAGCGCGTTGCGCAATCCGTTCCGATCACGTGCGCCGGGGCGTTCGCTGCCGTCAGGCGCGAGGCCGCGCAGACCGACCTCGCGGAAGATGCGGTAGTCGTCCATCGTGACGAACCGGACATCCGACCGCTTCGCAACACGTTCATAGGCGTCGTTGCGCGCGGCGATCATTCCGCGACGTCCACCCTGCGCCGGTCGCCACACGGCACGACGGTTGAACGGTGCCTCGGCGATCAGCCCTTGCCGCTCGCCCCAGCGATAGAGGCGATCAAGGCTGGCGACGGCCCTGTTCCAGCTTGCCGCCGTGATCCGCTGACCAGCATCGCCGCGCCGACGCGCACGATGATAAGCCTCGACATCGTCGCGGGTCGCAGCCCATACGGTCTTGCCGCAAGCATCGAGAAAGCGAAGCCAGACTGTCACATCATAGGCCTGGGCGCGAAGCGAATGCCGCGATCGAATCCCCGATAGCGGCAGGTCGAGAAAGAAGCGATCCAGATCGGGGTCGTAGAGCGCGTCGCCGCGCAGGATCAACGGCACATGCGCGGCGAGACCCCCGGCCTCGCGACGCTCGCAAACAGAAATAATCGACACCAGCGCAAAACCCTCCCCATGCCCCCACCCGGCGCACGCTTCGGCCCGGCAGTTCTCAGGCTGGCCGCCGCCAGCTCTTTGGTAAGCGCGGCGGCCAGCCTGAAAACTGCCTACCGTCAACGCCTGTCACCCATCCTACGGCAAGGTGGCATGCGGTGCAGACTGTCAAGATAACGCCACAAGCTCCTCTTTGGCATAGCCTTCATCGCCCCAGACCTTGCGACCAAACTCGCGGTCAAGGCGGCTCTTGTGCTTTGTCCAGTGTGTCAGTTCATGGGCGAGGGTTGCATAGTAGGCCTCGGGGCTGCGGAAAGACTCGAACATCGGCATCTGCACATGATCACTGCCGCCGCTATAGTGCGCGCTGTTGCCGCCATGACGGATGTCTGCGCCGGTCGCGGCAAAGAATGCATCCGCATGGGTGATCCGCTGGGCGGGATCAATCACGGGCTCGGGCTTGGCGTAGTAGTGCTCCGGCAGGCCTTCGATCTGCTCGACGTTAAAGACGGTGTATTGCTTGAGGTAGGGGATTTTCCGCTCTTCCTCTGATCCATCGTCCTGTTCCTCGGTCTTGGTCAGGGTGTTTGCATAGACCACCTGATTGCCGCGCTCGCCCTTCTTCACATGAGCGCCGAGCTCTTTGGCCTGCTTGAAGGTCATCCAGAACGGTGAGAGGAAGCCGCCTTCGACCGCGGCGCCCCAAAGCATCAGCACGTTAATGCCGCTATAGGGCGCGCCGTTGTGGCGCAGGGGCTTGGTGATCCGCCCCTCGAGGTTTCCGGCGCTCCATGGCCTCAGCCACGTAAGCTGGCCTTGCTCCAGATCGGCAATGATCTTGTCGGTAACTTTCTGATAAATATCCTGTTTCATTGGCTTTCCCCTTCATGGGTTAGTCGGTTTCGCATGAAACCGGACTAGGCCCGCGCCAATGAGCGGGGGGACGGCAGTCAAGGCCGCAGGCAGCGGAGGGGGATCACCCGTTCTGCACGAACCGAAGAGAGGAAGAACGGGGAAACCGCTGGAAAGCGCCCGCAGAGAAGCGAAGGGCTTGGCCTTGACGGAGGATGGGGACGCCAGGCCCCCAAACAAGAAGGAAAGTGTCAGCCCCTCGGGGCTGGCCACTGATGCGCAAGGGATGGAAGCCGTATTTCCGAGACCGCGAGCGGGCTCGGTTCACGACAGCCCGCCCCGAAGGGGTGCGGTCATGACTGTGATTTAATCAGCGCTTCGAGAGCTGCATCAGCGACGCCAATCGAGGTCCATAGGTTGGGCTCTGCCTTGCAGACATGGTAGATCAAAGTGCGTAGCTCGGCAGCTTCGTCAATGGTGATCTGACTGAGAGCCAATTCTTCGAGTGCGCCCCCCAAAAAGTCGCACCAATCTTTCAATTCCTCAAACGCTGCTGCGGCAAAGAATATTGCGCGATAGGCACCAGATATTGACAATTGATGAAATAAATCTCTTCTGTATTTTCTAACCAAGATCCGCACATCACGTGCGAGATCATGATTTCGTGAAACAGCGGAGATCATTGCCAAACCTGCGAGAACCTGCATCAGATCACTTGCACTCTCAACTTCGTGCAGGTGATATTGACCGGCTCTCAAAATTTTGATAATACGCCCTGGCAGATCATCTTCGATCAAAAACACATTTGCCAGATTGATTGCAATAATGAACGATTTCACACTCAGCCGAGGTTGCGATAACTGCTCCTCAATTATCGACTTAAACTCGTCAGGCATTTCCTCATTCGGCATCAAGCTGCCTTCCAACGGGCCTGGGTAGTACGGCTGAGGAAATTCTACAGCCTGCTGAAGTCTTGAAGCATTGTCTTCACCAAATCTGAAAAGCTCCGCCAATCGCCCTTCACCAAGGAAACTCTTGTTCCTAGCTCCTGCGCCGATAATTCTACCGAGAAACTCTTGCTTTAGTTGATCGGACCTTATCAATTCTGGGTGCCAGCGAGGTGCAATCCGCATATCCACGAGCGTTTGAGCAAAATATTGAGAACCAAAATGGCTTCTGATCCACCGCCGGAATTTCTCTAAGTCCGCCCCTTCACGAATAAGAACTCTTTGAATAAGGGAAGCTTGAGCGAAAGAGGCTGCCCTTCGATAGAACGGTGACGTCCCCTTCAGCACCCCTTGGGAGGAAATCTCCGATTCAACGAAAATGAAAATTTGCATGAGATCAGAAAAACCATCGGAGCCACGTTCTTCATCTTGATCAAGAATGCTATGAATTAGGTCAGCCACTAGCTCTGAAAGGTCCGGCAATTTCTCTAAGAGCAAGATCCCGACTTCGACGGCTCCGAGCCTAGAGATCATGTCGCCACGCTCCAGCAACGATTTAAAAACGCTTTCTACGTGGTCTCTTTTGAGGTTTTCTAACGGCATACCAACGCTTATCGAAGAATGGGATGCCAAAGACAGTGCAATCATGAACCCTTCTTCATGCTTCCATTTGACCAGAGACTCAGCATGATCCCGTGCTGTGCCCTCGCCAAACTCACGAATGTCTGCCTCTTGCCCAAAGGCTCCAATGAGCCTTTCATAATATCTACGGCTCTCGGGAATAAACTCGGTATGTGGAATACCGCCAGAATGGAGCGCTTCTGAAAGACGTTCTTCTACATTCACAGGAGTATCAGCAAGGTCGCGATGAAGTTCTCCGATCTCGTTTCTATTGAGTGGACGCTCAGATATTACCGCACTCCATTTCTGGACATCGCGTACAGGAAGGCCAGCCTGAAATGCCATCTCGGAGAATGTTTGTTCTCTTGCATCTTGATCGGACAGCAAAAGTACGCTCTCCGGCTGCGCAAACGTCGCTTGTCCGTTGCTGATTTTTGGCAAAATTCTAGCGCCTTCATCGACGCCAATCTCGACGCTCCAGGCCGATCCTTCTATATCGGTGAGGGTGACAGGGGATTTGGAACATTCTGCCTCGATAACGGCAGCATAGAGCTCGGAGGTTACAAAACTCGGGCCGCCATGGAAGCAAACCTTGCCTTCCATGCTTAGACGAAGACCAAATTTTTCCAAAAACTCCTGATCCTCGAGCAAGCGATCTCTGATTTCGACCGGAACCATAGCGAGCCCGGCTTGTCCCAAAATTCCATTCGCAAAACTTTGATCAACCATCCACGTCTACCTCTTCGAGAATATCGCTATCCAGATATGACTCCAGAGTATCTCGCTTCAACTGAACAATTTTCTCGAAAAGCTCCAGACACTCCCTCATCAAAGGAACTAAAATCCGTTCACTGACCCACTCCAAGAAATACTCTTGCAGCGCTTCATCGAAGTTTGCCGGAGGAGCAATTAAGACGGCCAAGTGAGTGGCTCGTCCCTCATTCAGAATGTATTGAGCCTGTTCATAGGGAAAGGACGAGAGCCACCCCCGGATGTCGAGCAGATCGAGGAGCCACTCTGCCCTTGCTTTTCTTAGCTCGAAATCTTCATCCACGCCCCAAACACGTCGATACGTCATGAGAAACGAAGAAATTGATCTATCCAGCCAAGGCGTCTCATCGCTGGTACGCAGAACTTTGCATAGACGGATAAAGGTGAAGTTTTCACGTATCGAGCGAAGCTCGGCAGTCTCCTGAACCTGGCCATCGACAATGTTGCAGGAACAAAGCTCTCCGAACACCTCGTCTTCGTCGACTTCCATAAACAGATAGCCTCCGCGTCGCAGTTTTGTGACGGCCTCCTGCGCGCGCTCTTGGTCTAAGATATCCGAATCGCAGAGTACACGCAGTAAATCTGTGGACGTCCAAATCGGTCTACTCACGCTTCCAGGAAGGCTGATATTAGGGTGCTGGTTCACAAACCTATCATCGAAGGCAACAACGTCGCACACGTCATCCAAGAGCAGGGTCTGGGCCGTAGGCTGGGAACGAAAACTGCGCTCTTCATCGTCCTGTTCATCGTTTCGCCCCACAGAGTTGATCTCGATTTTTCCCAACTGAATGCCGTTAAGAAGAAATGCATGCAGCTCAGATATCGAGCTGTCCAATTTATCTGATAGCCTTTGATAATTTAGCAAAGACCTGCATTCGTCCGAATACCGCTCGGAAACCATTACAGTGAATCCCGCGTCACATAGGTTTTCAAGAAGCTGGCAGCTCTGAAGGTATTCAACAGATAGACTGTCCAAGAGCAGAGTGGAACGGTCTGAAATTTCTGGCTCGCTTGGCCAGCGTTGCTCATGAAGTTTGAGGTATGAGCTCGCGCGTTTTGCCTCTGCTCCCATCAACCGGCCGCGACTGACGAGTTTCTCAAGTACGCTCTGGCAGCTCACCAAGACGGATGAGTGAGCAGAAAGATCGGCGTCCTCTTGCATAAGAGAGCCAATTTTTCGTACGGGAGCTGATCGAACCACGTATTTGCGGGCGCTGATTTCGGAGCCGGCTTCATCCTCGGCATCCCCGATCATGCTTGCAAGCTCATCACCAACCTCGTTCACAAGCTCATCGTCAGCCATGGATGAAGGAGCAAAGACCTTTACTTTGTTCGTTGCAATCAGGTCCTGAAGCTTCTGAGCTCTATGGATTCGGCTGGGCTGATGAAAGGCCACTCGCCGCTTTTCTTCGAGAAGCCACTGTAGCGCTGAATGTGCGATACGGATCTTGAATGGTGCGGTTTTCAATAGGTCCAGCAAACCTAGTCCGCTGAAGGTCAGCAAGACAGAGGTATCCATGCCGACTTTCTTTGGGACCCCCTTAATTTTGAAAGGAACTCGCTTCCCGCTGAATGCATATACTGGAATGCGCCTCCTGGGATCATCTTGGTCTTGATTGGCCAGAAGTGGAGTAAGAACCATCTCGATTAGGGAACGATTTAGAGACTGCGCAGCCATAAACATTGGAATCTCACCGTTTCGCAGCATCTCTGACGTCTTTTCCTGACGCCTATTCCAATCTGGTTGCATTTCTAGAATTTCCTCAAGCGATGCCGTCCGGAGTGGGCCGTCCTCACCGGACAGTTCGGCTGCACGGTTTAACCAAAGACCAACTTTTGGCTCGTCTTCCAATCCGGCCTGCGTAGCAAGAAAGTAAGCGCGGGACAAAACCGCCGGGTCATCGTCTGCTCTCTCTGCTGCCGCAAAAAGCAGAGTTTTCGATGACGGTGAACCAACTTGAAATCCGAGATAGGCCGCTTGAATAAGCTCCTCGGGTGAGTGATCGTCCATTTTTTGGCAGATGTCACCTACGATTTGTGAAAGCTCCTGCCAGTCGCCGGTCGCCACCGCGATATTACGGCGAAGAATTGCGTGATTTTCATTTTCTTCTGGAACGAACGCTAGCGCCTTCTTGGCTTCCAACATGTCTCCTGAGCGGTATAGAGCCCAGCACCGCAAAACCCGCAACTTTCTTGATTGCTCTACGAGGCTCGCATTCTCGTTCAAGAAGTCAACGGCGGCTGTATCCTGACCTGACTTCACCAAGCCAGCTGACATTTGTTCGGCGGACTGCGTCGAGTGCGTGAGATTGTAAAGTTCTGATCCGTACAGCGCGAGCTGTGCCCAGTCTTCACCGTCTTCGAGAGAATCTACGAGATTTTTCAGGTCCCCGAGGGATTTGCTTTGCTCATACTGTACGCGTCGCGCGGCAACGGGGTCGTTGCTTGTTCCCTCTGCCATGACCAAATTGAGCCTGGCTCTCTCGTTTTCTTCGAGGAGGCCGTCTTCGTCCAGCTTCGAAAAGACACGTTGGGCTTCATCTGCCTGACCTGACGCCGACAGCATCTCTATCTCGAGGAAGCCGATTGAGCGGGGATCGAGCCAAGGCTCCAGTTCGCCGCGATGACGCTCAATATACTCTGCTACTTTCGCCTTTGACGGCTGCGTGAGTGAGAGAGAGAGCCTCGCCAATGCCGTCTCTCCGCTACCTCCCCCTGAAAGGGCGACTTTCTTGTCAATCGCTCGTTCGACGGCATCGAGGTCCAATGGTATCTCGAAGTTCAGTGCAATGTGTACAATGCGCAGCGCCTCGTCTGCGTTCCGCAGTATGGCTCGAACCCGCTCTTGCCCTGAGGCTCTCAATTCTGGATGAAGGAGAGCTAGCCACAGATCGTAGCCTTCTGTGATGTCGGCCGCCTTGTGCATATTCATCTCGCGAAAACGCTCGGTCGCTTTCTGGAACTTGGCTTGAGCTTCAAGATGTAGCTGCGAAGCGTCGGCTCCTGATGCGAGATCGAATCTTGCTAGCTGGAAAGGGAGTTGAGCGTGGACGATGGGTCGGAACTCTTCTGGAACAATTCGTAGGAAATTCTCGAAGGCTAGGCCGAGAAGAAGTAGAGGGTTTTCGTCCCAGTCCGTATTGTCGCATGCCTCTGCAGTGAGTTTCGCACCAGCCCAATCGCGCTCCTGAATCTGGATATCGAGCAGAAGTGCTTTTCCATCGGCGTCTAGCTGTGCCGCTTCCAGTCCTGTCTTCGCAAACCATTCTAGGGCACCCCCTCTACCGTCATGTGTAAAGACGATGGAAAGCATTGCGGCTCTGGCTCGAGTTGTGCCGATATCGCTAAGCGAGGCGAGCGCAGCGGCTTTCCCATCCGTCTTTGAGATGACGAACGCCTTCGCTACTTCAATCTCCGGGCTGCTATCTAGACGCTCGGCGTCGCCGATAAGCTGCTGGGCAGTTTTTGGATCGTCTTGCGACAAGATCCGCGCGCACCATGCAATCGCGCTCGCACGGACTGACCCAGTGCCGCTGCTAAGATTGCCGGACATACACCGCTCGGCGAAGCGACGGGCCTCGCCTAGGCGATCAAACTCACTGAACTGCCGACTTGCTCGCAGTATTTTTAGCTCTTGCGGTATCTTCTCGTCGGCAAGCGAAGGATCAACAAGATTAACAGTGAGCGACTCGATGTTAAACTGGTCGCGTCCTGCAATATTGCCGCCAGCTCGGGCGTATTTCTGGTTTGCACTCACAGCGGCTTAGCTCACTATTTCTTGTCTCGACCTACAATGTCTCCAGTTGCTCGCGCCCTGGACTGATCCACTGCGTTTCCATTCGCACGGGCACTCAAGGTCTTCTGCACTCTTATAGAGACCAGAGTAATCGCAATACCTCCCGCCAACCCGGCGAGAAAGCTCAAAATTTCAAAATTTTCCAGCATTTTCCTACCCTTAAACCTACATTTACCATGTCAAAAATTGCTTTTGAGGCTAGCAGATGACATGGGCGCACGCAATATATAGTAGGTATGCAAGTTTCCCACGCAAGACCATCACGAGAGAATTCGGTGATATCCGCAAAGAGGTTGTCACGCCGTTTGCGTATCCAAGCCCGCGTGAGGGTTGGTCAGGTGTCCAGAGGCCTCGAAGGGTCTTTGGTCGCTGGGATGGTTCCAAGGAAGGGTAGCGGCGGTACGCTCGCTTACTGGTCTCCATGAAATGGTCATGGGGGTGTCGGGGGAGCGCAGAATGCTCCCCTGATTGGCGATCGAACGGCCAGACGTTTCGTGCATGGTTCGGTGCAGGTGGAGAGGCACGTCTCCAAGTCCTGCGAGTGGGGTTCAGGGGTGGCGCGATAGCCCCCTTGATCGATGGGTGCAGGGAGAGCGAAGTCTCCCGCGAGTGTTTGACCGGCGACACGGTCTGCTGGCTCTGCAATGGGCTACTATGCCCTGGAAGAGCCACCAGCCGGAGGGATGCAACGGGAGCGCGCAGCGGGCTCCCTTGCCAAGATGTGTTGTAGTACAACACACATCTTGCGGAAGAGCTTATTGAGCACGCTACGTATGCAAAACGGACACAGACAGTGTTAAACCCATGGAAGGAAAATCGACAATGAGGACTAGCTACTTTGGATCACACAAGCGATCATGTTGGATCAAGAGTGATTCAATTTCATATTCTTCGTAGTCATATCTTTGTCCCGAGGGGCCGACCTGCATCCATGCTTTTGAGGGATTTTGGTATACTGAAGATTGCCTAAAGTGATCCAACATTTCGGACAGGAGATAATCAGCTTGCTCTTTGCGCGAAACTCTTCCCATCACAGATAAGTCTTTGTTAGAAAAAAAGCACCTCACCAGAACAAGAGATAAACTCAAAAGAAATGCAATAACTCATTACCCCCCCCAAAAAAATGAGCATTTTGCGCCAGGCGTGTGGTTCTGTCAAGAAAAAGGAATAGAGCAATGGATGTAATGACATTAGAGGATCTAATCGAAGCTCCAGAAGACGAGTTTTTTGGAAGCTGCCTTTTCAGAGTATTCGAAAACGGTGTTATTTGAAAGAAAGCCAGGGAAAAAGCACAGAATTCAAATCGCAAATGATTGGATTCAAGAATTTTTGCCCGCCGTAAAGCAGAGAATTTGTAGAAAGCGTGTTCGCGATGTGATCGGAGCGTTTGCTATTTCAGATGCGTTTGAGTTTCTTGTAGAAACGCTTGCCAGTGCTGCAGATGAAGGCGGCTTAGTTGTATCTTCATCCGCTCTACTATCCTTCTCTGCAATATATATTCTAAGGATTGGTCTTGACGCATTCTGCGGAGCTGACAGTGATAATTGATCTAAAATCAACAGCTGAGGGTGAGGCGGAGGAAGTTATTGCAAATATCTGCGAGGAGATTGGTGTAAATAATATAGCAAGAGATTTATTAAAATGTGCGATCTTGAATTCAATTCTGCCGGCAAAGAGCTTTGCCCTGACTAATTCCAGGGGTGCGACAGTTAAGCTTTCGCTATCAGAATACGCCGTTCCCTACGTGGTAGGTGGGACTGATCAGTTTGAAATTGTCTATCCGGTGAAGACGCTTCTCTCAGCTTTTTTGGCCTCATTCGACTACTCAAGAATGTTAAGCAGCGGGGCTCCGGAGTGGATCGAAGAGAATGATAGAGCATTCTCTATTTTTAATGGTAGCGGCGGTTTAGATAAATGGGCGCAATGTTACCGGAACTTTGAGCGTGGATTAGGAAAGCCGGCACCGAGCAAACCTTATACGATCCCTGATTCCACGATGGGAAGCTTGTTGGATGGATTGAATGATATATTGGATGGCGTTAATCTTAGCTCCGCAGATTTCATATTTGCAGAGCAGATGTTCTATTTTATTTGTCTGTCCACAATCGTTCATGGAATGGCGCATATTCAACTCAACCATCTACTCATTTGCGAAATTCTTGATGACGTTCGCGACAGGTCTCGCAAGGAAATGATTGAAAATGGGATAGAAATCGAAGCAGATGCAGTGGCGGAAGCCAGAATGATCGATGCTGCGCGTTTGTATTCTTACGATTTGTCGCACGCCTTATTACAGCATGGCCACCGTGGTAGCTTTCTCTTTGGATTTTCTGAAGGTCAGAGTATCTCATATTTCACGTTTTACGCTCTATTCTTAAGAATAAGTGATTTGCTGCGAACCTCATGGTTTTTTGGTTGCAAGTTCGACGCGCCGTTGAAGGATGTTGCGCTAGCCCAAAAATGGTCTCGTCGTCGCTTTTTCTTCAATTATAAAGAAGGCCGGGTACAACAGTATGCGCCATTCGGAGAGGGAACGGCTGAATTCGTTTTCGCACACAATGCTGGTCAGTATGCAATCGAAACTGACTTCTATACAATATTATCAAATATCGACGAGAAGGTAGCAAGTGTACCGGCCTCGCCCTCATTTTACGAGAATCGAATGATGGAGGTCCACCCTCCTTACAATCTTTCCGGTGGAGCGCTTGCTGCATTCAAAGATTTTCGCCTGCAGTCTGGATTGTTCTAAAGCATGTTGTTGTATGATTTTTTGTCTTTTAAGCCCTATTTTTATTAAGTTTAGGACATATTGAATTCACAACCCCCTAATCTCGCGCAATATCGAAGAATAATAGCTCTCTGCGCAAATCCTCATACATCATGCTCCATGGATAATGATGCGCTCGCGATCTTGTCTTAAGCGCTAGCAACTCTTCCTTCTCCAATAGGAGAGCCAATTCGTCAGTCACTTTCTCAAACCTTCGTACGACATGCCCATATTTCGGGAAGAAGCCCTCTTTGTGCATATTTTCTTTGATCCACGTGCTGATTTCGCGCACTTGAATGAGAGCGTTCATGACGTCGGGCGGGTAGTCGGTCAGAGTGCCTTCCCGCATCGACAGGTTGCAGAACAAGCGGATCACTACCTCGAAGAGGAGCGCTCTTGCCTCCTTCTTCGAGCGTATACGTGGCGCGTGGCGGCGTAGGTGCTCAGCATATAGTTCACTCTCGGCAACACCTTCAACAAAGCGTCGCGCTCGATCTCCCAGGCTTCCGCCTCGGAAGAGATAGAAACCCGCCCCGCCAAACGCGTGAGGGTGTGTCAGCGCTGCTTCGAGGAGTTTTAGGCGCAAGTTCTTGTAGGTCGCTCGAACCGTCTTTTCCGAAACTCGAACTTCGCCTGCTAGCTCCTGAACGGTCTTGTCTTCCGCGAAGCCTCTGAGAATCTTTAGAAATTTATACTCTGAGAGCTTGGCCCCATGCATGTAACGGTTCCTGGGGCGCGCTTTCTTCTTCGCGGCCTGTGAAGGCCGCTTTTTTGTTTTTGAAAGGCGTGTTTTCTCCATTTTTCACAGAACCTTACAGCGTCGATCTGGGTGCTCTTCTTCCCTAGCGCGTTTGGCGAGCGCGGCAAAGAGCCGTATCTTGGCTCCATACCGCGTCAGTACGCGGCCCCCGCAATATTGATCGCAATCGCGCGCCGGAGTTTCCGTGTTCGGCGCTCAGGAGAGGTGTGTTCAACGACATGAAACATCAGGATTTCCACATTCCTGCGCAGGAGGTCAGCGAAGCCGAGCGCTTTAGCCTGATCTACCAGTTTTACTATCAACCGCTGCTCTTATTCATCTTTCTGCTCGGCTCGTGGTGGACAAGTAAAGCCGGTGTCCTGGCGATGGCCGAGTGGATCAGCGGCGCGAGCGCGGAGACCGAACAAATCGCGCTTCTGGTGAGCGCCTTGGCCATGGCCGCCCAGTATGCGCTCTGGCATTACGCCATGCGCCTGATCCCGCGCTACAAGGCCTATCAGGCCAAAGGTATCGGTATTGTTGTGGTCGCTGTGCTTCTCGTGCTTCTGGCACTTTCCAGCACCTATACCAGCTTCATCGGCATCACGCAGGACTCCGCGAGGGGGCTCGAACTGCAAAGCCAATCCGACATTTATGCGGATAAGGCTCGCATGTTGGCCGCGCGCTCTACGGCCATGGAAGATGCGTTGCTGGTTGTCGCCCCTCAGGCCGAGAGTGCTTGCGCGCGCTATGAACAGGAGCTTCAGACCGGCGCGATTACTGGGGCGCGCGGCAAAGGGGTCGTGACGGGGTATCTCCTCGGATTCTGCACCGGAAAGACCAAGATCGCGGAGGTGATCTCCGAGACGATCTCCGCCAATGCCATCCGCACCAAGCAGATCGCACAGCTCAGCGGCGACTTGGATGGCATCATTTTCGACCGCGCCAAGGAGATCGGCGAGCGCGAGCTGTCTTTCCTGTCCCTTGCCCGGAAAATGGATGCGTTGCTGCAAGAGCTGCAAAATGCCGACCGCACGCGGGGCCTGCGGGCCGCGTCGGAAGCGATGGCGGACTCCGTCGCAGAACTTGGCAACAGCACCGATAGCGCGCTTGGACAGGCACAGGCGCAAGCTGTCGCGGCTATCGTGCAAGAGGAGCGCGCATCTGGTCGCGCCATCGCAGGGCTGATCGAGAAGATCGAGGCTCTGCCGGTTCCCGAGGCTGGCCGTGCATCGTTGCTGCCTGCGCAGGTGCTCGTTCTGAAGCACTGGCGCCTGCACCTGCCTCAGATCGCGCTGGCCCTGGCCGTCGATCTCTTCGCACCGCTCTCAACAATGCTCTTCTGGGCCGCTGCCATCAAGTCGCGGCGCAGAGGTGCTGCCCTTCAGGAAGGAGACATCAAATGAAGTTGCTCAAGGATATCTTCGGTACGCTCATCGGCATGGTGATGGTTCTGGTCTTTGCGCTCGCCATCATTGCCCTGATTTTCTCGCTGGCCGCAGACCAGATGCCGGGGCTTCGAGCCCTCACCGCAGACGCGCGCTGCCTCACCGGGCTCGCTTCTGATGCCAGCGTCTGCGGCAGGGGCGAGATCGCGCGCCTTAACGACAAGGTTGCCGCGCTTGGCGAAGAACTCGAGGTCGCGAAGAACGGTAGCGGCGGTCAGAACCTGGTCTTCGAACAGGGCGTAGATGTGACCGACGTCGTGAGCGTCGTTGTCGGCACGATCTTCCGGCAAAAGGCGGGACAGAACGTCCCTGTGCGTTCATTCTGCTTTGTCAACCTTGACGATAAGGGCCTCGATCCAAGGCTTGTTCTCGCGATCAAAGAGCCCGATGGCACGATCTCGGAAGGGGTGATCACCGTCAGCGATCTCGCGCTTTTTGGCATCGGCGCTGCCGATATTCATGCCGCGCGCCGCGCATGCCAATTCCCGGACATGCCGTGATGAGCAAGCCCCAAGGACATAAGCCTTCGGTCGCGGGGAAGTTGGTCCTGACCACAGCGCTTGGCTACGCGTTGTGGGAGACCTATCCGCTGGTGATCCGGCACCAACATGACGCGGAGTGGGGCATTTATGCCTGGGGGCTAGGTGGAGCATGCTTTGCGGCGGGAGCGCTTCAGGTCGCTGGCGCGGCTGCTCAAGCCGTCATGAGCGGGGCGCGGAGTTTCCGGGCGCACCGCCCCAAACTCCCGAAATCTTCTTCTCGCTGGCTGAGCGCGGGTGAGGCGCGCAAGGCGGGGCTTGGGCGCGCCAAGGGTATGTTCCTCGGAATTCTGGAGGGGCAACCGATCTTCGTCCCGAACGCCGTCCATTCGCTGGTCTGCGCCCCTGCGCGCAAGGGCAAGACGACTTCGGCTGTGATGCCTGCGCTTTGCCATGACATCGGCTGCTCGCGCCTTGTGACAGATATGAAGGGTGAGCTTCTCGTGCAGACCGCCGAATTGATCGCGAAGAAACAGGGGCAGCGCGTCCTCTCGCTGAATCCGGCGCATAAGTTTGGACAGTCCAACGCCTGCTATAACCCCTTCCAGATTGTCTTGGATGATCTGGAGTTCGCGCCCGAGGACGCGATCTCCGATGCCCGCAGTATCGCGTTGAAATTGCATTCTGATCCGGCTGGTGGCGCGCGCGATCCATTCTGGCCGAACGGCACGCGCAAGCTGCTCAGCTTCGTCGTCATCACGCTCTGCGTGCTGCGACAGCCCGAAGAGGCAAATCTTCCCCGCGCCTTCGAAATTCTGGGGCGCAGCGAAGAGTTGCTTGATCTACTCGTGGAGGCAGGGGAAAGTCATGCGCTCGGCGGCGAACTTGCGGTGCTGGCCAGCAATCTGCTGAGCACGTGGGAGAACACCGAGAAGCAGTTCGAAAGCTTCCGAGAGGGTGCAATCCAAAGCCTTGTGCCATTCGGGCCGAGTGGGCGGCTGGCGGCGTCCGTAACCACCTGCGATTTCCGCTTTCGTGACCTCAAGAACGAGCGCATGACGATTTTCATGGTGGCTGATCCGAGCCGCATGGATGTCTTCGCGCCCTGGATTTCGCTGATGGTCTGGGCGGCGATGAAAGAGCTGATCCGCGAAGACAACGCGGTACCTGTTCAGTTCATCCTTGATGAATTCACCAACTACCGGCTGCCCGGCCTGCCCGAAACGCTGACAGCGCTTGGCGGCTACGGCATTCGCTGCATGATCGTGGTGCAAGAACTCCAGGAGATCGCTCGCGTCTATGGCCGCGAAGCGCTCGAGACGATCCTGAGCCAGACCGATGTGAAGCAGTTCTTCGGCGTGGCATCTGATGCCACTGCGCAGCTCGTCAGCCGCATGCTGGGCGAAGAGGTTGTGGCTTCCGAGAGCTTTGGCATGGGCTCCCAGCTCGGCCAAGCGCCGGACTTTTCGCTCGGACGGAAAGCAAAACCACTGCTGAGCCCTGAAGAACTGCGCCGCCTACCGGATGATGGGCAGGTCATCTTCGTGCGCAACCTTCGCCCGATCCGCGCGCTCAAGGTCGGATACCAAGAGATCAGCCCTTGGCGAGACCAGGTTGCTCCGAACCCGCTGCATGGCGGCAGGCGCTACCTCGGAAAGCGCAAGGTGCTGATCAAGAATGGGCGTGCGAGGGTCGTTGGGCCCGGGCGCAAGGTCTCAAAGGCCCGACGCAGGCCTTTCTGGCGTCCGCTTTCTGCCGCGCTCCGCCCGCTTATGCCTAGAATGCCTGTGATGTTGCTCGGCGCTGCAGCTCTGGTGGTTCTGCAGTTCGGCTGGCCGCATCTGCTCTGGGAGTACACGCGCTCGCACGGCTGGTGCCGGTATATCGGCCTGCCAGTGGTCTCGAAGGGTTTCGAGATTAGCGGATCAGCCCATTGTCCCTGGATCGTTTGGAGGAAGTGAAATGCCCAAAACGCGGCAGTTTCTAAGGTCTTTCGTCTACGATGAAATTTGCGCAATACCACCTATGGGTGATAATATGGTAATGAAAGGGTTGGTTGAGCTGCATCTCTCACGCCGTTGGAGGAGCGCCCAACCAGATAAAGGTGACCCTGTCGCGAGAGCCGACCGAAGCGTCGAGCCCGTGAACCACAATCAACCATATCGGACGAAAACTTGGACGCCTGCGCATGATAACGCGCTGGCGGGAGACACGGAGTCTATGCACGAAGGAGGCAAGTGCGATGAACGGCATTGAGAGTAACGATCTGCAGAAGCTTTTCGAGCAAGCAAGCGCTGAGGCCAGCGGCCAGAGCAAAGGCATTGAGGTCGATTTGATGTCCTATGTCTCGATGCTGGAAGGCGTGGACGGAACGCTCGAGCAGAAACTCGAATTCCTCCGTTCACTCGGCGCTATTCTCATGGGAGTCATCGATCTCGGCTTTGAGGTGGTTTTCACCGAGGAAAGCTGTGGAAAAGTCTTTGAACCCGCCGCTGATCCTGCACAGGAGGGGCAATCTGCCGTAGACTCTGAAGGATACGAAAGGGGGCAAAGATGAACCAAAGCCTGCTTGCCAGCGAAGCGCCTCGAAAGGCAGTGATTTATGTGCGCGTATCCAGCGCCGCGCAAACCAAGCGCGGCTCCGGTCTCGCCAGCCAAGAAACCCGCTGCCGCGAATATGCCCGGTACAAGGGACATGAGGTGGCTGAGGTCTTTCAGGATGACGCATCTGGCGGCCTGATCGACCGGCCAGGCATTCAGGCCATGCTTACCTTTATAAGAAGACGCAAGAGCGAGCGATATGTTGTCATTCATGATGACGTGTCCCGCCTCGCGCGCGGGCTGGATGCTCACTTGGCTCTGCGATCCGCGATTTCGGCGGCAGGCGGTATGCTTGAAAGCCCGTCTATTGAGTTCGGCGAGGATTCGGACTCGATCCTCGTGGAGAACATGCTGGCCTCGGTCTCACAGCACCAACGCCAGAAAAACGCAGAGCAAACCAAGAACCGCATGCGGGCGCGTTTGATGAATGGCTACGCCGTTTTCTCCGCGCCTGTGGGCTACAAATTCGAGCGCAGGCCCGGGCACGGCAATGTTCTGGTGCGCGATGAGCCCATCGCATCAATTTTGCAGGAGGCGCTGGAAGGGTACGCCAATGGGCGCTTCCAGACGCAGGTGGAGGTGAAGCGTTTCTTGGAGGCGCAGCCCGCGTTCCCCAAAGACCTGAACGGCACAGAAATCCGCAATCAGCGGGTCACCGACATGCTGACGCGCCCGATCTATGAGGGGTACGTTGAAGCGCCGAACTGGGGCGTGTCGCTCCGCAAGGGACATCATGAGCCCCTGATCAGCTTCCAGACGTTCGAGCGTATTCAGCAGCGTCTTTCGCAGACGGCGAAGGCACCAGCGCGCAAAGACATCAGCGCCGACTTCCCGCTGCGCGGCTTTGTGCTTTGCGCGGATTGTGGTCACGCGCTTACATCCTGCTGGTCGACCAGCAAGACCGGGGACAAGCACCCTTACTATATGTGCAAGAAGAAGGGCTGCGAGAGTTACCGGAAGTCGATCCGCCGCGATCAGCTTGAAGGAGATTTCGCCGATATTCTGCAGGCCATGCAACCATCCACAGATTTCTTTCAGGTCGTGCGCAAGATGTTTAACGACCTTTGGGATGCGCGAGTGGCTCAGGCGAGTGAGAATGCGGCGCTGGCCAAACGCAGCGTGCGAGACACCCAGAAGAAGATCGATGGGCTTCTGGAGCGGATTGTTGACGCTGGCAGCTCATCAGTGGTCCGCGCCTATGAGAAGAAGATCGAAGAGCTGGAGCGCCAGAAGATTCTTCTGGAAGAAAGGGCTGAGGCGGCGCGTAAGCCACGCTATGCCCGAGAGGATTTGTTCGAACTCGCGTTCGAATTTCTCTCAAGTCCTTGGAATATATGGGATAAGGGGACGCTTGCGGTGCGGAAAACAGTGCTGCGATTGGCGTTTTCAGGGCCTTTGGCCTACTGCCGAAAACAGGGTGTTCGAACCCCTGATTTATCATTCCCCTTCAAGATGTTAGGGGAGTTATCAACAGGTCAATGTGAAATGGCGCACCCAGTAGGATTCGAACCTACGACCTTCGCCTTCGGAGGGCGACACTCTATCCAGCTGAGCTATGGGTGCAAACTGCTTACGCAGTGCTTACTTCAATTTTCCGCGGGATTAAAGCAAGAATCACAGGCCCCGCAAGCCACTGATCTAAAACGATTATTTTCACTCGCATTCACATAACGGACCCTTGACATCAGCCTTCGGAGGGCAGCGCTCTATCCAGCTGAGCTACGGGTGCCTGCGCCGCGGTGATAGTGCAAAGCAAAGCCGCCCGCAATCGGGAATTCCCGTTCCGCGCCGCTTTCCTGCACTCACTCCGGTCGGCGCGCTTCGGCCAGCATCGTCATCTGCGGGATCATCTCGGAGACCGTCACCTCGGCAAAGCCCGCCGCCCCCAGATCCCTCGCCAGCCCCTCGGCATCGACCGAGCGCGCCTCGGGCGTGAAGGCGGTGTGCTGGAGCTGCCAGAGCGCCGCCAGCGGCGGGCCGCTGCGGTCGGCATGGACCACGAAATCGTGGATTAGAAGCCGCCCGCCCGGCATCAGCCGATCATGGGCGGCGCGGAGCAGCCCCTCATGCGCCGATCCAGGCACGCCGGAGAACAGGTAGGACATCAGCACCACGTCCTGCCCGCCCGGCCAGTCGGTTTCGAGCGCGTTCCCCTCGACATACGCGATCCGGTCCGACAAACCTGCCTCGGCGACATGGCGGCGGCCGAGCGCCGCGACATTGGGGAAATCCACGATGGTGACCGAGAGCTCCGGGAAGGCCTTGCACAGCGTGATCGCGAAGGCGCCGGTGCCGCCGCCCACGTCGAGCAGCTGGCGCGCGCTCGACAGGTCGATGCGCTTGGCGAGCTGGCGCGCCGGGCCGAGCGAGCCCGCATGCTGGCTCTCGGAATAGAGCCGCGCCTGTTCTGGGTCGGAGAACCATTGCTCGTAGGAGGCCGTGGCCCCCTCGCCCAGCGTCCCCGAGACCGCGTCACCGAGCTGGCCCATGAGCCCGTACATCTGCTTGCCGACCTGAAGCCGCAGGTAATCGCCGAAATCGTATTTCGCGCCCTTCACCAGAAAGGCCTCGGCGGCCGGTGAATTCGCAAAGCGCCCATCCGAGACCGTCACCAGCCCCAGCCCTGCCAGCGCGGTCAGCAGCGTCTCGGCGCGATCGCGATGCAGGCCGGTGCGGTCTGCCAGCGCCTCTGCATCAAGCGCGCCCTCCGCCAGAACGGTAAAGAGGCCATGATCAAGCGCCGTGAACAGCGCCTGTGACCCCATGAACCCGAAGGCAATTCGCGAAATCTCGTCGGCATCCGTGACCGGCCCCATGCATCTCTCCCGCTTGTCGATGGTGCGGCGAGGCTATCAGGGGGGCGCGGCGTGTCCAGAAGGATTGCCCGAAACCGACATATCACGTCGGTTTCGGACCGGAAACGTCACGTCTCAGGCAAAAAGCTCGTGCGCCAGTTCCAGCGCGTCGATCAGCGTGTCGACCTCGGCCTCGGTGTTGTAGAGCGCAAACGAGGCGCGGCAGGTGGCCGAGACGCCAAGGTGGTCCATCAGCGGACCGGCACAGTGATGGCCGGCGCGCACTGCGACGCCCTTCTTGTCGAGGATGGTCGAGATGTCATGCGCGTGCGCCGCACCGTCGAGCGTGAACGAGAAGATGGCCGCCTTCCCGGGCGCGTGACCCTGCACCTGCAGCCAGTTGAGACCGGCGAGCCGCTCCATCGCATAAGCCGCGATGCGCGCCTCGTGGGCCGCGACGTTCTCCATCCCGAGGTCCATCATGTACTCGAGCGCGACGCCAAGGCCGATCTGCTGCACGATGCCGGGCGTGCCGGCCTCGAACTTCATCGGCGGGTCGGCATAGGTCACGACGTCCTTGTGGACTTCCCGGATCATGTCGCCGCCACCCATGAACGGCTGCATCTCGGCCATCCGCTCCTTGCGGATCCAGATCGCGCCCGAGCCCGAGGGGCCGTAGAGCTTGTGCCCGGTGATGGCGTAGAAGTCGCAGCCGAGCTCTTCGACATTCACCGGCATGTGCACGGCGCCCTGCGAGCCGTCGACCAGCACCGCCACGCCCCGCTCGCGGGCCGCGGAACAGATCGTCTTCACGTCGACCACGGTGCCCAACACGTTCGACAGCTGGGTGATCGCAACGAGCTTGGTCTTCGGGCCGATGGCGTCGATCACCTTCTGCGGATCGAGCGCGCCGGTCTCGTCGACATCGACCCACTTGATCACAACGCCCTGCCGCTCGCGCAGAAAGTGCCACGGCACGATATTGGCGTGGTGCTCCATCACCGACAGCACGATCTCGTCGCCGGGCTCGAAGCGCGGCATGGCCCAGCCATAGGCCACGAGGTTGATGCCCTCGGTGGTGCCGGAGGTGAACACCACCTCCTCCTCGTCCTTGGCGCCGAGGAAGCGGGCGATGATGCCGCGCGTGCCCTCGTATTTCTCGGTTGCGAGGTTCGACAGGTAGTGCAGGCCGCGATGGACGTTGGCGTACTCCTCGGCATAGCCGCGGGTCACCGCGTCGATCACCACCTGCGGCTTCTGAGCCGAGGCGCCGTTGTCGAGATAGACCAGCGGCTTGCCGTTCACCTCCCGGGAGAGGATCGGGAAGTCTTTGCGGATTTCGGTCACGTCATACATCAGATCGCCATCGCGTTGGGGCTTATGCCCATCAGGGATACGAGCAGGCTCATCGCCATGACAAGGACAAGCCCACCGATCACGAGCACGGCGAGCGCCCGCAGCAGGTTTCCGAAGCCATGAGCCACGTCGAGAAAATTCAGGAAAATGTAGATGCCGGCGAGGAAGCCAAGCACCGCGAGAATCGAGGCCAGCGCCGGGGCCAGAAGCGCCGCGACGGCGACGATGACCTGCCAGAGAATGCGCACCGCCTGCAGCCAGGCCAGCAGGACGGCCAGATCCTCGGCCCGGGCGGTCCCGCCCAGCATCCGGCCGACGCCGGTCAGCACCATGACCGACACCACCAGCATCGCCGCGAGCAGCGCGCCGAAGAGCACCGGACTCATCACGAAGGGCAGCGCGCCGGCGCCCATCGAGACCTGCAGGATGCCCATGACCAGCGCGTTGAGTGCCACGACCAGCGCCATCGCGGTCAGGATGGCCTCGTGGCTGAGCCTTGCTGCGATGAGCAGCTGCGCCACCTCGCGCGGGGCGGTGACGGTCTGCCACGCCAGGCGGACGAACCCGGCCGGGGTCATGCTTGAACCGCCTTCTGCGCGGCGGCAAGCCCAGAGAGCCAGAACCATAGGAACACCGCGAACCAGACCAGCCCCACGAGCGTGAGCTGGAGCCCCGGCCCCATCAGCCCGGCCACGAGCCCGTTCAGAAGCACCAGTGGCGTCGCCGCCAGAAGCGCCCAGAACAGCGCCAGCCGCGCACCATAGGCGCTGCCCTTGCCGCCGAACAGCTTGGCGACGAGGTGGCTCAGGAAGGCGACGAGGTAGAACAGCAGCGGCGCCAGCACGAGCCACGCCAGAAGCGCTCCACCCAAAAGCGGATTCAACTCCGTTTCTTCCAAATGCGCCTGCCGCGACAGGGCCGGCATCTGCGCGATGAAGAACAACGCGCAGGCCGCCATGACGAGCATCAGCGCACGGTCTTCGCGCGGCCCCTGCGAGAGGAGCCGCGCGACGACCTTGCCCGGCCCCCGGTAGGTGGCCAGGATTTCGCGCGAGAGCGACATCAGCCGCGGCGCCGCAGCAGCCAGGCTTCGACGCGCTCGACGATCTCTTCCTGCAGGCCCTCGTCCTCGACCTCCTGCACCGCTTCCGCGATGAAGGCGATGGTCAGCAGGTCCTCGGCGATGCCGCGCGGCAGGCCGCGGGCGCGCAGGTAGAACAGGCCGTCCTCGTCGATCGCACCGGAGGTGGAGCCGTGCGAGCAGGCCACGTCGTCGGCGTAGATCTCGAGCTCGGGCTTGGCGAGGAACTGGCTGTCATCGTCGAGCAGCAGCGACTGCGAGATCTGGTAGCCGTCGGTCTTCTGGGCGTCCGGCTTGACGAGGATCTTGCCCTGGAACACGCCGGTGGCGCCGTTGCGCAGCACCTTCGTGAACACCTGGCGGCTTTCGCAGTTCACCGCGTCATGGGTGATGAACACCGTGTCGTCGTGATGGAAATCGCCATCGCCCATGCAGGCGCCCGCGACATGAGCCACGGCATCGTCGCCGTTCAGCTCGAGCACGCACTCGTTGCGGGTCATCACGCCGTTCACCGTGAGGGTGAAGGTTTTGAAGGTGCTCTCGGTGCCCAGACGGCCGAAGATGTGCGTCGCCGCGCGGCGCTCGTGATCCCGGCCCTGCGTGCGCACGTGGTGGAAGCCCGACCGGTCCGCCACGTCCACTTCCATCACCTTGTTGAACCGTGCCGCCGCCGGGCCGTTCTCGAGGATGGTGACGTCGCCGCCCTCCTCGACCTTGACCACGTGGTGCAGGATCGCATCGGAGCTGTCCGACTTGTGGTGATAGATCAGGTTGATCGGCTTCGACACCTTGCCAGTGACTCGCATCAGGATGCCGTCGGTGGCGAAGGCGGTGTTGAGCGCCGCCAGCGGGCGCTCCACCGGGGTCTGGCCGTTGGCTTCCAGCGTGCCGTAGAGATCCTTGGCCCAGTGGATGTCGGTCGCATCCGCAAGGCGGGCGATCTCGACCCCCTCGAGCGCCAGCTCGTCCGAGGCCTCGGCATCGAACACGCCGTCCACGAAGACGATCTTCAGACGGTCGCGCTCACCGAAGATCGGCGCCTCATCGGCCTCGAACACGGAGGCCTTGGGCGCCTCGGCGCTGACCAGCGTCTCGGGACGGGTGTATTTCCAGTACTCGTCACGCGCGTGGGGCAGCCCCATGGCGCGCAGACGGGCCAGCGCGTCCTTGCGCGCCGGGGCCGACCAGCCGCCCTCGGGCAGCTCGAGCGCGGCGATGCGCGCCTCGGTCGCGTCCAGTTTCGGTTGCGGAAGAGCCATTTACGCCTCCTCTTCGATCAGGTGGGCATAGCCTTCGTTCTCGACCTCGAGGGCCAACTCGGGGCCACCGGTCTTGATGATGCGGCCATCGTGCATGATGTGCACCACGTCCGGCTTGATGTGGTCGAGAAGGCGCTGGTAGTGGGTGATCACGAGGAAGCCGCGGCCCTCGTCACGCAGCGCGTTGACGCCATCGGCCACCAGTTTCATTGCGTCCACGTCGAGGCCGGAGTCGGTCTCGTCGAGGATGCAGAGCTTGGGCTCGAGCATCGCCATCTGCAGGATCTCGTTGCGCTTCTTCTCACCGCCGGAGAAGCCCACATTGACCGGGCGCTTCAGCATCTCGGCGTCGATCTTGAGGCTCTTGGCCTTCTCGCGCACGACCTTGAGGAACTCGGTCGAGCTCATCTCTTCCTCGCCGCGCGCCTTGCGCTGGCTGTTCACCGCGGTGCGCAGGAAGGTCATGTTGCCGACGCCGGGGATCTCCACCGGGTACTGGAAGGCCAGGAACAGGCCTGCCGCGGCGCGCTCTTCGGCGTCCATGTCGAGCAGGTCCTCGCCGAGCAGCTCGGCAGACCCGTCGGTGACCTCGTAGCCGTCCTTGCCCGAGAGCACGTAGGACAGGGTCGATTTGCCCGAGCCGTTCGGGCCCATGATCGCGTGCACCTTGCCGGCCTCGACGGTGAGGTCGACGCCCTTGAGGATCTGCTTGTCCTCTTCTTCAAGTTTCACTTGCAGGTTTTTGATTTCCAGCATGTTTTTCTCCTGTCGGCCGCGGGCCGATCTTCCTCTTTCCGGCCTCAGGGCCGCATCGTCAATTGCATGATCCGCAGCAGGCGCTTCGCCGGGACCGGCTGCGGGGTGATCTCGAACCGGGCCATGCGGCCGGTCATTTCGGGTTGGCCGAGGAACTCCTCGACCTTGTGGTATTGCTTGCGCTGCGCGTAATCGTCGAACAGCAGCGTCAGCGGTTTCTCGGCAAGGAAGGCCGCCGCCAGCGCGCAGCCCTCGCGAAAGCGCCCGTCCACCAGCACCACATCGGGCTGACGGAACTCGGGCAACTCCCAGACCTCGAGCGGATAGCGTGACCAGCGCCGCCACTCGCCGTCGTCGACCGGGTGGCCCCACTCCTTGGTGGCACCGATATCGGACCAGATCACGTCGACCTGGGTGCCCTCGGCGGGCGGGTTCTGATCGAACCAGCCGCGCATCATCTGCGCCCAGTCCCGGTCACTCTCGACCGCGAAGACGGTGCGCCCCGGCAGTTCCGAGGCCACCACGGTCGAGCCGCCGGTGCCGTATTCGAGGATCACCCCGGCCCGGCCATAGGTCTCGCGCAGCAGCGCGGACTCGGCCTCGGGCATCGTGAGCTCCGGGCGCGTTATGGGCGCGGCTCCGGTCACTCGATCAGCACCGCCGTGCCGGAGGCCGAGACCATGAGCATCGAGTTGTCGACCACCATGCCCTTGTAGGCGGTGGTGCGATGGCCCTCGATGCTGTTGGTCGTGGTCACGATCATCGTTTCCCTCCAATCCCTTACGGGGCGAACCTCAGACGGCGGTAAAGTACTTCATCGTCATCATGACGAGCATGGCGAGCCCCGCCGCCGCACTTGCGGTGAGCAGGACCGAGCCGCCAAGCAGCCCCTCTGTCTTGCCCTTGCGCTTGCGGATGCCAAGCCCGATCAGCACGCCGAGGAAGACGCCAATGCCGGTGCCGAGCGACTGGATGGCAAGTTGCTGGATCATGTCCGGTCTCTCCCGAGGGGGTGGGCTTGCCGCCCACCCGTGCCGTGCGTCAGCCCACCGAGCCTTCGAGCGAGATGGCGACCAGCGCCTGCGCTTCCATGGCAAACTCCATTGGCAGCGCCTGCAGCACTTCCTTGCAGAAGCCGTTCACCACGAGAGCCACGGCCTCTTCCTCGTCCATGCCGCGCTGGCGGCAGTAGAACAGCTGGTCGTCATCGACCTTCGAGGTCGTCGCCTCGTGCTCGCAGCGCGAGGAGTTGTTCTTCACCTCGATATACGGGACCGTGTGGGCGCCGCACTTGTCGCCGATGAGCAAGCTGTCGCACTGGGTATAGTTGCGCGAGTTCTTGGCCTTGGGGTGCATCGAGACGAGACCGCGATAGGTGTTCTGCGCCACGCCGGCCGAGATGCCCTTCGAGACGATCCGGCTCTTGGTGTCCTTGCCAAGGTGGATCATCTTGGTGCCGGTGTCCGCCTGCTGGTGGTTGTTGGCGATGGCGATCGAGTAGAACTCGCCCTGGCTCTCGTTGCCACGCAGGATGCAGGACGGGTATTTCCACGTCACCGCCGAGCCGGTCTCGACCTGGGTCCACATGATCTTCGCCCGGTCGCCGCGGCAATCCGCGCGCTTGGTGACGAAGTTGTAGATGCCGCCCTTGCCCTCTTCGTCGCCGGGGAACCAGTTCTGCACCGTGGAGTACTTCACCTCGGCGTCTTCCTCGACGATGATCTCGACCACGGCGGCGTGCAGCTGCGCGGTGTCGCGCTTGGGCGCGGTGCAGCCTTCAAGGTAGCTCACGTAAGAGCCCTTGTCGGCGATGATCAGCGTCCGCTCGAACTGGCCGGTGTTCTCGGCGTTGATGCGGAAATAGGTCGACAGTTCCATCGGGCAGCGCACGCCCGGCGGCACGTAGACGAAGGAGCCATCCGAGAACACGGCGCTGTTGAGCGTGGCATAGAAGTTGTCCGACACCGGAACGACCGAGCCGAGATACTTCTTCACCAGCTCCGGGTGCTTTTCGATCGCCTCGGAGATCGAGCAGAAGATCACGCCGGCCTTCTCGAGCTCCTTCTGGAAGGTGGTGCCCACCGAGACACTGTCGAAGACGGCATCGACGGCCACTTTGCGCTCGGGCGCGTTGGCATCCTCGGCGCCCTCGACCCCGGCCAGCACCATCTGCTCCTTGAGCGGGATGCCGAGCTTCTCATAGGTCGCCAGAAGCTTCGGATCGACCTCGTCCAGCGACTTGGGCTTGGTCTCCATGCTCTTGGGGCGGGCGTAGTAGTACTGCTTCTGGAAGTCGATTTCCGGATACTCGACCATCGCCCAGTCGGGCTCTTTCTTGGTCAGCCAGCGCCGATAGGCCTCGAGGCGCCATTCGGTCATCCATTCCGGCTCGCCGTTCTTGCTCGAGATCAGCCGCACGATGTCCTCGTCGAGGCCCATCGGGGCGTATTCCATCTCGATCTCGGTTTCCCAGCCGTACTTGTAGGTCGAGACGGCTTCGACCGCGTCCACGGTCTCCTTCTCGACACCTTCCTTGACCGTCACGTTGTCAAAGGCTGCCATGCGTTCTCTCCTGTCATCGCGCGACATGCGCGCGTCTCGTGCTTCCACCGGCGCTGCGGGCGCCGCCTGTTCTCGTCTCGCGCCCGAGGGCGCGGTTAAATCCCTGCGCCCCGCGGCGCGGTCTAATCTCTGCGCGTCTCAGCGCGGCCTCCTCCGGCCCTTGCGGCACATATAGGGACCCTCGCCCTCTCCTGCAGCCCGGAGCGCCACTTTCGCGGCGCTCAGCCGGTCCGCCGCCGGTATTGTTTCAGCCAGGCCTCGGCAAAGCCCAGCACCTCTTCCTCGGTCGACTGCGGCCCGAGGCTGACGCGGATGGCGCAGCGCGCCGCCTCCTCGTCATGGCCCATGGCCTGCAGCACGTGGCTCGGACGCAGCTTGCCGCTGGAACAGGCCGAACCGGCACTGACCGCGTAGCCTGCAAGGTCCATCTGCATCACCTGCGTCTCCCCCTTCCAGCCCGGCATCGCGAAGCAGGATGTATTGGGCAGACGCGGAGCGTCATTTCCGACAAAAATAGTCTCTTCCGCGCCATCTGCAATCACATTCTCTAGAATGTTTCTAAGTTTCTCGACCCGCGCCCAGACGCCCTGCTCGAGATCCCGCGCCGCGGCCTCGGCAGCAGCCCCGAAGCCCGCCACGCCGAGCAGGTTCTCGGTGCCCGCGCGCCGGCCCATCTCCTGCCCACCACCCCTGAGCTGCGCCTCCAGATCGGTGCCACGCCGTAGCACCAGCGCGCCGATGCCCTTCGGTCCGCCCAGCTTGTGGGCCGAAACCAGCGCGGCGGTACAGCCGGCCCAGTTGAAGGCAAAGGGGATCTTGCCGAAGACCTGCGTGGCGTCCACCACCGCGAGCCCCTGCGGCAGCTCCTGCACCACTCCGGTCTCGGAATTCGCCGCCTGCAGCGCGGTGCGCCCGGGCGCGTCCACCTGCACCTGCCCGCGCCCATCGACCGTCAGCACCGGATCGATCCACGCCGCCACCGCGTCATGCTCCACCGGCGCGCCCACGAAGCCCCGCCCGGCGCAGGCCAGCGCCGCGGCCTCGGTGGCGCCGGAGACAAAGATCACCTCCGCCCCGTCGGCCCCGAAGGCCGACGCCACCTGCCCGCGGGCCCGCTCGAGGAGCCCCTTGGCCGCGCGGCCCTCCGCATGGACAGACGAAGGGTTGCCCACCACGTCCATGGCGGCGATCATCGCCGCGCGAGCCTCCGCCCGCAGCGGCGCGGTGGCGTTCCAATCGAGATAGGCGCGCGTCACGTCAAGCTCCTTGCCGGGCCGCTTGTCTGGCCCATTGTCTTCTCTGGTTCAAAAATACCTCGGGGGAGTCCGCGCTCGCGCGGACGGGGGCAGCGCCCCCTCACCTCCCCGGACGCGACAGGATCAGGCCTCGTCGACCACCGCAAACAGCGAGGGCACCGCCGGGCATGGCGCCAGCGAGTTGCCGACCACGTCCGACAGCCGCGTCTGGTGCAGAAAGACGTAGACATGCGCCGAGAGGCTTTGCCACAGCCGGTTGTTCAGCGATTGCGCGCGGCTGCCCGAGGTCGCGCCCGACGCGCCCGCCCCCTTGTGCATGGCGTCCACCGTCTCGTCCACGGCGCCGAGGATATCGACCACGCGGATTTCCGAGGCCGGGCGTGCCAGGCGGTAGCCGCCACCCGGGCCGCGCACCGACTCGACCAGCCCCGCCCGGCGCAGCTTGACGAAGAGCTGCTCGAGATAGGGCAGCGACACGTCCTGCCGCTTCGAGATATCGCCCAGCGTCACCAGAACGCCGTCCGGCTGCATCGCGATGTCGGTCAGCGCGACCATCGCGTAGCGCCCCTTGGTACTCAGCTTCACGCCACCGCCTCCCTATCGTCTGTCTCGCGCATCCTGCGCCAACCCCGCATCACACCGGCAAAGATTGACCTTGCCAGACCAATTGCATATCTGCAAACGAAGACAACCCGGAGCGCACTCCGGAGTTAGAACCGTTCTAAGGTGCCTGAGCAGTTTCGTCAAGAAAGCCGGGTGCGTGTTGAGGAGCAGATTGCACCTATGCCCGAGGTGATTTTTCCCGGACCCGAAGGCCGTCTTGAAGGCCGCTACCACCCGCAGAAGGAAAGCGACGCGCCGATTGCCATCGTGCTGCATCCGCATCCGCAATTCGGCGGGACGATGAACAACAAGGTCGTCTACAACCTGCACTATGCCTTCTACAATATGGGCTTCACGGTGCTGCGCTTCAACTTCCGTGGCGTCGGCCGCAGCCAGGGCGAGTACGACCAGGGCGTGGGCGAGCTGTCGGATGCCGCCTCGGCGCTCGACTACCTGCAGTCGATGAACAACAACTCCAAGCACTGCTGGGTTGCGGGCTTCTCCTTCGGCGCCTGGATCGGCATGCAGCTGCTGATGCGCCGCCCCGAGATCACCGGCTTCGTCTCGGTCTCGCCGCCGGCCAACATGTACGATTTCTCGTTCCTCGCGCCCTGCCCGGCCTCGGGCCTGATCATCAACGGCACCGCCGATCGCGTGGCACCGCCCGCTGACACCACGTCGCTGGTGAGCAAGCTCAAGGAGCAGAAGGGCATCACCATCACCCACGAGGAGATCGAGGGCTCCGGGCACTTCTTCGAAGAGCCGCACATGGAGACCATGATCGACGGTGTGACCGGCTACGTGAAGCGCCGCCTGACCGAAAGCACCCGCTGAGGAGGCTCTGCCGATGTCCCTGACCCAGGAGCTTGCCGACAAGCTGGCCGAAGACACCTTCAAGGTGATGAAGGCCACTGGAGACGAGCGCTTCTACATGGAAGTGGCCAAGGTCATCGGCGCCTCCTCGACGACGCTCGAGGAGGCCTTCCTCACCTCTGTGCGCGTACGCCTCGCCGAGCAGCGCGCTCGGCGCTTCATCACCGACCGGCTCTCCGAGATCGCCCGCGACAAGGGCGCCTGAACGGGCCCGCCGGTCGATCCCCCCATGACCGACGGAGACCGGCCTGATGACTCCATCCCA
>Ga0115013_10000255_pt1 | contig 34472 bp, 27 predicted proteins | sample SouAtlMetagenome_2_FD_88686 | JGI IMG/M metagenome (GOLD analysis project Ga0115013, IMG submission 88686) | Marine eukaryotic phytoplankton communities from Atlantic Ocean - South Atlantic ANT15 Metagenome | ecosystem: Environmental > Aquatic > Marine > Oceanic | place: South Atlantic Ocean...
GATGAAAGGCAAACAAAAGATAGGTGTACTTGCACAAGAGATTCAAGAAGTGTTTCCTGAACTTGTAAGTGAGGATGACAATGAAATGTTAGCAGTAAACTATCAAGGATTAGTGCCTGTACTCATTAATGCATTGAAAGAGCAAGAGTCAAAAATTAATGATCAGCAGAATCAAATTGACGAGCTCAAGAATTTGGTAAATAAACTGCTAAAATAAATTATTTATTTTCTTATTATTTATATACTATAAATATTTTTACTATTTTTAGTATAGATTTTATTTTATGGATATAATTAAGTGGATTGAGAAAAATAATTTTAAGGGAGTTGATGATGAGTTATCTGTTCACTTAGAAAAACTAGGATCTTTAAACGAAGATAGGGGGAAACTGCTTGGTAAAATAAAATCATATAAGAAAAATTTAAAATCTCTAAAAGAAGCTTTAATAAATGTTGATAAAGAGATTATTAAAATCAATTCTAAAGCATCAAAATTATTAAGTGCGCTTCCTGTCATCTCAATAGGCTTTGATTCAAGATCCTCTACATTTATATGTATTGTCAAATACAAAAAAGTTACTAAATCCTTTTACCTAGGAAGTGAAAAAAAAATCAAGAATCAAATTCAACAGTTTTATTTAGATGATCTTAAGCGTAAAAACATTGATTATATTAAAGGAGAGGTTAAGATGATAGTTTCAAATGTAATTTCAGAATTTATCAATAACAGATCAAAATATGTTTTTACTGAAAACCCTAAACTTAATTTCAAAAATATATTAGATAAATATTACGACAGTAACCTTTGGGATCATTGGAGGCAAACCTGATTCTTATATTCCTAGTTCATCTTTTATCTTAACAACCCAGTCTTCAATTCTTTTTTGTGATAGTTCTGGTTGATTATCTTCGTCTAATGCCAGTCCATAAAACATTCCATTAGCAGCAATTCCTCTGGATTCATCAAACTCATAGCCCTTGTTTGGCCAATAACCAAAAACCTTACCTCCATTACTAATTATAACCTCAGCCAGTATTCCTATACCATCTACGTAATTGTATGAGTAACCGTATTGATCCCCTAGACCGAAGATACATATATTGACACCTTCAAAATTTATTTTTTCAAATTCAGCAAAATAATCATCCCAATCATTTTGAAGATCACCAATGTACCAAGTTGATACTCCTAAAATAATAATATTGTATTTTGTGAAGTCTTCACTATTGCATCGTGAAACTTCCTTTATTAAATTATTCTTTACATTTAATTTTCTTCCGATTGTTTTGGCAATTTCCTCTGTTGCTCCTGAGTCTGAACCGTATATGATCGATATTGATTTTATTTTTCCATCCATTGTTTCCAAAGATAAGACTTTTACAAATAATTTTCAATTCTTTGTAACACATTTGTAACACAGTCTAAAAAAATTAACGTAATCTTAAATTACTTTAGGTTTGTAATATATTTATGAATTATTTTATATACTAATTTTATATATATATTGATTAGTATAGTTTATTTACTCATAATATTTTCTATCTCTTCTATTTCTATAGGTATATTTTTCATAAGATTTATTGGCTCACCCTTTTTTTGTATTACAACGTCATCTTCAAGCCTTACTCCAAAATTTTCTTTTGGAAGATAAATTCCAGGTTCAACCGTGAATACCATATTTTCCACCATTGGTTCTTCCAATAGGCCATAATCATGAGTATCAAGACCCATGTGATGAGATGTTCCGTGCATAAAATATTTTTTATAAGCCGGTTTTTCTTTTGTCTCACTTTGTATGTCAGATTTGTCTAGCAATCCTAAGCCTAAAAGTTCAGAAGTCATTAGCTTACCTACTTCTATATGATACTTTTTCCAGTCCGTTCCCGGTATCAACATCTTTGTTGCCTCATTTTTAACCCTTAACACCGCGTTATAGACGTTTTTTTGTCTTGTTGTATATTTACCCGAAACAGGAATTGTTCTAGTCATATCACTAGAATAATTTGCATACTCTGCTCCTACATCCATCAAAATCAGTTCACCTTTTTTACATTGAGCATTATTCTCAATATAGTGTAATATATTTGCATTATTTCCTGAAGCTATAATTGGAGTATAGGCAAATTTCTTTGACCTATTTCTTATAAATTCATGTATAAATTCTGCTTCGATTTCATATTCCCAAACACCCTCTTTAACAAACTTAAGCACCCTTCTGAATCCCTTTTCCGTAATGCTACAGGCCTTTTGTATTAGTTCTAATTCTATTTCTTCTTTAATTGATCTTAAATGTTGTAGAATCGGATTACTCCTTAATATATTTTTATCAGAATATTTATTTTCTACCCATTTATTAAATCTTTCTTCCCTCGTTTCTGTTTCAGTCTTTGCACGATAATGCTCATTACGATTTATGTATAGGTTATCACGTTTTTTCATAACTTTTTCAATGATACTTTCCATTTCGGTAAGCCAGTAAACCGTGCTTATGCCGCTTGTTTCAAATGCACTTTCTTTATCTAGTTTTGGCCCTTCCCAAACTGCAATATGCGCATTGGTTTCCTTTAAAAATAACACCTCTCTCATTCTTGGATCTTCATCGTAGGGGTTTATCATTAGAACGCTTTCTTCTTGATCAACACCAGACAAGTAAAAAATATCTCTGTGCTGCTCAAATGGTAGTGTAGAATCTGCACTTACCGGATATATATCATTTGAATTAAAAAATGCCACGCTATTTTTTTTCATGCGTGTTACAAATTTTTTTCTATTCGTTATAAATAACCCGTTGTTTATTTTTTGGTATTTCATGTTTAAATGTATTCTTTCATAAAAATTAAGACAATTAAAGTATTAATTTTTTGTCTAAGATTCTAATCGTTCTTATTTTTATCACAAGATTATAAAATGAAAAATTTTTTATTCACATCAATCGGAAAGAAAGTTGCTATGGCACTTTCAGCTTTATTCTTGATGATATTTTTATTGCAACACTTTGTAATAAATATAACCTCAGTTTTTAGTGAAGAATTATTTAATTGGCTGTCTCACTTTATGGGTACTAATCCGTTAGTTCAATTTGTTTTACAGCCTATATTGATAGCCGGTGTGATCTTTCATTTTGTGATGGGCTTTTATCTTGAAATACAAAATAGGAAGGCTACTAAATATGAATACTATAAGGAGAGAGGTGGTGAAAATTCTACTTGGATGAGCAGAAATATGATATGGAGTGGATTGGTTATACTTTCTTTTTTAATTTTACATTTCGTTGATTTTTGGATCCCAGAAATGAATTACAAATATGTTGAGTTTTTGCCTGATGATCCTAATAGGTATTATGAAGAGTTAGTTCATAAGTTCGAAAGCCCTTGGCGAGTTGTTATGTACTGCGTCTCATTTGTTCTTTTATCACTTCATTTATTGCATGGATTCTCGTCTGCTTTAAAATCAATGGGTACTAATAAGTCATATTCTTCATCAGTTAAAAATTTGAGCGTTCTCTATAGCATCGGAATCCCTTTTGGTTTCTGCTTCATTGCTGTGTTTCATTATTTTTTCCACTAAAAAAATTTCACTTTTAGTGTTACAAATGTGTTATAAATTACACATAAGTAAATACTAAAGCCTTCACTTTTAATGTGTTACAAATTTTATTTCATTTTATCTACTTTTTTTCTCTTTAAATTCAAATATTTAGTAATTTTGTTTAAAATTTAGAAATGTCAAAAAAGAAGTTAACATACTCCTTAAACTACAGACGTCCCAAGTCAGAGTATAGTGATACTGATGAATTAATGATATGCATTAGGTATTATCATAAATGCAGTAAAACTCAAAAAACTAGAGTCATTAAAAAAAGTACAGGAGTCAAATGTAGATTGCAAGACTGGAACTCAGATTGGCATAAAACAAGTGACCGAAGTCCTGTACGAGATACTGATCCCGATCATAAAAAGAAAAATAAACTCTTAAAACAAAGGGTCAAGACCTTTGATATTGAAGAATTATTTAAAACCGTTAAGAATGACTCCTTTTCACCTTACTTAAATTCAAGATTACCAAAAGGAGATCTCGACAAAAAGTGGACAAATCATAAAAATACTATTAATCTTGTAAGTCCTGCTAATAAAAGAAATATTGATGTAATCGTTGTCGGTACCGGCCTCGCTGGTGGATCTGCTTGTGCTACATTAGCCGAACTAGGCTATAATGTAAAAGCATTTTGTTTTCAAGATTCACCTAGAAGAGCACACTCAATTGCTGCTCAAGGAGGAATAAATGCTGCAAAAAATTATCAAGGTGATGGAGATTCTATTTATAGATTATTTTATGACACTGTTAAGGGTGGTGACTATAGATCTAGGGAAGAAAATGTTTATCGACTCGCCGAAGTTTCAGCAAATATTATTGACCAGTGTGTAGCGCAGGGTGTTCCCTTTGCAAGAGATTATGGCGGTTTGCTTGATAATAGATCTTTTGGTGGTGTTTTAGTTTCAAGAACGTTTTATGCCAAAGGACAAACAGGCCAGCAACTATTATTGGGCGCGTATTCTGCTATGAATAGGCAGATAGCACGTGGTAAAATTAAAATGTATAACAGACACGAAATGCTAGACGTGGTAATTGTTGACGGTAAGGCTAGAGGAATAATCACGAGAAATTTGGTTAACGGTGAAATTGAGAGACACTCAGCTCACGCAGTTGTTTTAGCCACAGGTGGTTATGGAAATGTCTTTTATCTTTCAACTAATGCTATGGGTAGTAATGTAACCGCTGCCTGGAAGGCTCACAAAAGAGGTGCATATTTTGCAAATCCATGTTTCACTCAGATTCACCCAACGTGTATCCCAGTTTCAGGTGATCATCAATCTAAATTAACCCTGATGTCAGAATCCCTGAGAAACGATGGAAGAATTTGGGTGCCAAAGAATATTGAAGACGTAGAAAATATAAGAAAAGGAACACTAAAACCCACTGAAATTTTAGAAGAAAACAGGGACTATTTTCTTGAAAGAAGATACCCTGCATTTGGTAATTTAGTTCCTAGAGATGTTGCTTCCAGAGCAGCAAAAGAAAGGTGTGATGCTGGATACGGAGTCAATAAAACAGGTGAAGCTGTATATCTTGATTTTGCCTCATCCATTGTTAGATATGGAAAAGAGCAAGCTTTGGTTAACGGACAAGATGACAATGACGAAGACGTTGTTCAAGATCTTGGAAAAGAAATAATTAAGAAGAAGTATGGAAATTTATTCCAGATGTACGAAAAAATTGTAGATCAAAATCCTTATGAGACTCCAATGATGATATATCCAGCTGTTCATTACACAATGGGTGGAATATGGGTTGACTATAATTTAATGACAACCGTTCCAGGTTTGTATGCGATTGGAGAAGCTAATTTCTCTGATCATGGAGCAAATAGATTAGGCGCCTCTGCTCTTATGCAAGGATTGGCTGATGGATATTTTGTTCTTCCTTATACAATAGGAGATTATTTATCAGATGAGATTTCAACTGGTCCAATTGCTAACGATTCAGAAGAATTTATTATGGCTGAAAAAGAAGCTAAAGAAAAATTAGATTTCTTTATAAATAATAAAGGCAACAAATCTGTTGATTATTTTCATAAAAAACTTGGTAAAATAATGTGGAACAAATGCGGAATGGCGAGAAATAAGGGTGATTTAGAATCTGCAATTTCTGCAATTTCTGAACTAAGGAAAGAATTTTGGAAAGATGTAAAGGTACCAGGGGACCAAAATGAGTTCAACGAAGAATTAGCAAAGGCTGGAAGGGTGGCAGATTTCCTAGAGTTAGGTGAACTTTTTGCCAAAGATGCTCTGGAAAGAGAAGAGTCCTGTGGAGGTCACTTTAGAGAAGAGTTTCAGACTAAGGAAGGCGAGGCCACAAGAAAAAAAGAATTTCAATTTGTTTCAGCCTGGGAATATGTGGGAGAACCAAAAAATGCAATTTTACATAAAGAAAAGCTTGAATATCAAAATATTGAGGTGAAAGAAAGAAGTTATAAATAATTATTGTGAGACTTAATTTAAAAATATGGCGTCAAAAAAATTGTGATACTAAAGGAAGTATCATTAATTATGAAATAGACAATATTTCACCTGACATGTCTTTTTTAGAAATGTTAGATGTTTTGAATGCTGATTTGATTTCCAAAGATCAGGAGCCTGTTGCTTTTGACCATGATTGTCGAGAGGGGATATGCGGTTCGTGTTCACTATTCATAAACGGGCAAGCCCATGGACCTGACAGAAGAATAACAACATGTCAGCTACACATGAGAAAATTTAACGATGGGGATACAATTTATATAGAACCATTTAGAGCCAAGGCATTTCCGGTTATTAAAGACCTAGTCGTAGATAGAAGTGCTTTTGACAGAATACAGCAATCTGGTGGATATATCTCTGTTAATACATCTGGAAACACTCAGGATGCAAATTCAATTCCTATAAATAAAGACAATGCAGATGATGCCTTTGATGCTGCAACATGTATTGGATGTGGGGCTTGTGTAGCAACCTGTAAGAATTCTTCTGCAATGTTATTTGTAGGAGCAAAGGTCTCTCAATATTCATTACTCCCGCAGGGACAAACAGAAGCCTCTAGAAGAGTTATTAATATGGTTAATCAAATGGATTTAGAGGGTTTTGGAAATTGTTCAAACACAGGAGCTTGTGAAGTGGAGTGCCCCAAAGGAATTTCTCTTGATAATATTGCCAGAATGAACCGAGAGCTGATCAAAGCTTCAGTCAACAAATAGTTATTGTAGTATAAACTCCTGAACGAGATCCCATCCAGCTCTCACATCAATCTCGTCTGGATAATATATCACTTTTTCGGGCTTAATTCTCTTTAGAAAATTTCCAGAGTCGTATTTTTTATTTTGATTCTTATCGAAAATTATTCTAATAAAATATTTTCCAGAGTCAATATTTTTAAATTCAATTCTTCGATTTTTAGTAACATATTTCTCGTATTTTGCCTCACCGTTTGGACTAATTAGCTCAACTATAATTGGGAACTTTGCGTTTAAGAGATTCAGCTCCAGGTTTCCATAATCATTGTAGGTTCTGGTTTTTACTCTATACAATAAACTATCGTTTTTATTTTCATAAAAGTCTGTGATTGCACCCGGTAAAAATTCGATTGCGTATTGTTGCTCCTCTTCCTTTTCAAACTTAAGATTGTATTGATTTTTTATAGAGTCAAGTTTAATTTCGTATTCAACACTTATTGAATCTTTGTCTAAAATTTTAATTTTTTTTCTGTCAATAACATCAAACGGCAAATTAGCTTTTACCAAAAAGTTCTCATCGAATTTCAAAATGTTATTCTGACTAGATTTTATGGTTAAAGAATCATTCTTTTTATTTTTCAGATTTAATTTTAGGGTATCAGAAAAATGATCATTATAAACATTAAAAACAATAGAATCCAGTTTATTATCGGTTTTCAACCAATAAATAAGACTATCAGATTTTTTCTCCATCGTAACCCTACTTGAATATTCAATCGAGTCTGGTGTTATAATTTTTATTTCAAATGGTTCGTATTCACCTTCATATCCAAAAGCGAATGATCTGTTGGTTTTTTGTTTTGGCCTACCAACTTTTAAAGGCATACTTTCCTTAAATACTTTCAAATCAACTACACTATCTCCAGGTAATTCAATATAACTTTGGTTAAAACCAATTTTATCAACTTTACTCTGAAAAGTATAGTCCTTATTTTCTTCTTCTAATGCGATAATTAAATATCTACCTTCCTTAATATTTTGAATCAAAAAATTACTGGTTGTGTCAATTACTTTTCCTACATGTTTAGGTTTTTCATTGTATACAATAGAGTCTGTAAATGAAGAATCAATCTCAAATAATAAAACATTAATATTTTCACTTATTTCTCTGTTATAAGCATCTTTAACAGTTCCTTTTACAAATAGTGAATCGATATAATTCCCAGTAGAAAAAACATATCTAAAATTACTGAGCGGGTTTTTTTCGTTGTTATCTTCAATACTTTCGCCAAAGTGAAAACTGTAAGTGGTATTTTCTTTTAAAGAGTCATATTCTGAAATGGTTAGTATTTTATTTGCTGAACCCATTGGCATTATTAAAGGCAACGGATCAATCGGCGGAGAAATGATCAATTCCCTTTGTGTATTATTCAGCTTTATATATTCGTTGAATATAATTTCAATTTTTTCTGCATTAAAATTTGTCGAAAAATTTTCAGGATCCGATCTCAATACTATTGGGGGTTCTGTATCAATTTCGCCACCTGTTGGAGTCCCTCGATTGGCACAACTCAGTGTAAGTATTAATATAAAAAAAGAAAATTTAAATTTCACTATTACAAATTCTTCACTGCAAAGTAACGCATAATTTTAAAAAAAGCATTCCTTTGTTAAATGCGTTTTATATTTTTGTGTTATGACCTCTAATCAAGATAAGTTTAAAAAGATTGTATCTCATGCAAAGGAATACGGCTTCATTTTTCAAAGTAGTGAAATTTATGATGGGTTAAGTGCAGTTTACGATTATGCGCATAACGGTGTTGAATTAAAAAATAACATTAAAAAATACTGGTGGGCTTCAATGGTACAGATGAATGATAATATTGTTGGTTTAGATTCTTCAATATTAATGCATCCAACCACATGGAAAGCATCTGGCCATGTAGACGCATTCAACGATCCTTTAATTGATAACAAAGATTCTAAGTTAAGATACAGAGCAGACGTTTTAATAGAGGATTATATTACTAAAATTGATAATAAAATAATAAAGGAAATTAGCAAAGCTAAAAAGAGGTTTGGTGAAAGTTTTGATGAAGACCAGTTTAGAAAAACAAATCCCAGAGTCTTAGAAAATCAAAAGAAAATTGATGACGCTAGTTCTCAAATGAAAAAATGTTTTGATGACGACGATTTGGTGTTACTAAAAAAGTTAATTGAAGATTTGGGTATTGTTGATCCAGTTTCTGGTTCAAAAAACTGGACTGATATTAAGCAATTTAATTTAATGTTCTCAACTAGTATTGGAGCTAATGCAGAGTCATCGTCTGAAATTTATCTTAGACCAGAAACTGCGCAGGGAATTTTTGTTAATTTTTTAAATGTTCAGAAAAGTTCAAGAAAAAAAATCCCATTCGGCATTGCCCAAATCGGAAAAGCATTTAGAAATGAAATTATTGCTAGACAATTTATTTTTAGGATGAGGGAATTTGAACAAATGGAAATGCAATTTTTTGTTAAACCTGGGACTCAGTCTGGTTGGTATAATAAATGGAAAGAATTAAGGATGAAATGGCACAAATCTCTGGGATTGGGAAGTGAAAACTATAGGTTTCATGATCATGATAAGTTAGCTCATTATGCTGATGCTGCATGTGATATAGAATTCAATTTTCCTTTTGGATTCAAGGAGTTAGAAGGAATACATTCAAGGACTGATTTTGACCTTGATCAACATGAAAAACACTCCGGAAAAAAATTAAGGTATTTTGACCCTGAAATTAATGATAGTTATTTACCCTATGTAGTAGAAACATCAATTGGATTAGATAGAATGTTTCTAGCTATTTTATCATCTTCATACATTGAAGAAAAGTTAGAAAATAATACTATACGAACAGTTTTAAAAATCCCTCCCTTTTTAGCTCCGTTTAAAGTTGCTGTTTTACCACTTGTTAAGAAAGATGGACTTTCTGAGTATGCAAAAAAATTGTATGACGATTTGAAAATGTTCTTTAATATTTCCTTTGACGAAAAAGATGCTGTGGGTAGAAGATATAGAAGGCAAGATGCGATTGGCACCCCAGTTTGTATTACAGTTGATCATGAAACCCTTAATGATGATTCTGTTACCATTAGACACAGGGATTCAATGAATCAACAAAGGATCAAAATTACAGAATTAAAAAGTACCATTGACAAACTTGTTAATATATCAAATTTTCTATAGCAATTCTTTACCACATTATTTTATTTATTAACCCAAAAGAGTTAAATTGCTCAACCTTTAATTAAACATATTTTTTATGAAAAAGTCACATTTAAATTTATTAATCCTAATCATATTTTTTTTCTTCTCTGTTGATATAAATTCACAAAAAGCTGATACTTTTCCGTCCGATGATGGACCCGATGTTTACAGAGCAACCTCAACTGCTACGCTCAATTACAAATATGTTCCAAGCATTAACGAGCTAATCCAAAATGGCACTTTCATTCCAGAGGATCGTGATACATACATGAAAAAAGGACCTCAGAAACTAAGAAAGGGTAATGATATAATTCCTGGTAAAGGACTTCCTAAGGGTGATGATGCATTGGTAAATTTAAACAAGCAAAGTAAAAAAAATACTAGAGATCCAATATTGGAATTTCTTACAACAACTAATACAGCCATCCCTGGTGATCCAACTGGTGAAATTGGAAGAGATTATTACATTGCTGCGTGGAATTCATCTTTTAAGATTTTCAATCTTGATGGCTCAGCTGCAACTCCTGCTGCGAGTTTAGGAAATTTCTTCACCAGTGATGCTGGAGATCCGATAGCTCTTTATGATAGTGAGGCTGATAGATATATCGTTACCTCTATGGGTGGAAATGCGATTAATATAGCTGTTTCAGTTTCAAATGATCCAGTCAATGGAGGGTGGCATGTTTATAATGCTACCTCTGGATATTTTCCTACTGGTGGATTTCCTGACTACCCAAAATATTCAATATGGTCAGATGCTTATTATTTGACAATCAATCCGTTAAATTTATTTGCTTTAGAAAGAGATAAAATTTTAAATGGTGATACTTCAGCATCGATTCAATCTTTTAATATTTCAGGGGCCTCGACCGCTAATTTTGCATCGGCTCAAATTTTGGATATTGTTGATGACAATCACCCATCGCCTGGAAATGCAACCTTAATATATCTTCAGGATGATGCATTTGGAGGTGTCTCGTATGATCACATCAAATACTGGACAGTTAATGTTGATTGGGAAAATTCTGCAAATTCCTCGATTTCAAACCCTGTTCAACTTGCAACCACTCCATTTACTAGTGTTTTTGATGGTGGTAGTTTTTCAAATTTAACTCAACCTAATGGTGTAGATATTGATGCTGTTGCATTTACGATTATGAATCAAGCTCAGTTTAGAAAATTTCCGACTTATAATTCAGCTATTTTCAACTTTGTAGTTGATGCTCTTGCTGCAGGAGAATTAGCAGCTATTCGATGGTATGAACTACGACAAAGTTCTGACGGAGAACCATGGGAAATATACCAGGAGGGCACTTACACTGCACCTGAGGGTAGACACGCATGGATGGGATCCATGTCAATGGATTTACAAGGAAATATAGGTATGGGATACTCTTCATTAAGTACTAGTGAGCCTGTATCTCTCAGATACACCGGGAGATATGCCTCCGATCCTCTTGGTGAAATGACTCTTGAGGAAGGTACATTTGATATTGGAACTGGTTATAGTAACTATGATCGTTATGCTGATTATGCTCACATGAGTGTAGATCCTACAAATGATAAGCAATTTTGGTTTGTGGGTGAATATTTTAAGCCCCAAAGAAGACATAGGGTTGGTGTATTTCAAATCGCTGCTGATGCTGCCTACGATTCTGGAGTAGTTAGTATTGAATCACCTGTTTCTGGATCATTAACAGATAACGAAACTGTAACAGTTTCAATTTTTAATTATGGTGAAAACGATATTACAGGTTTTGATGTTTCCTATCAAGTTGACGGTGGTGCTGTCGTAACAGAGACGTATTCCGGCACAATTTCAACCGGAGAAACAGCTCAATATACATTTTCAGCGACAGTTGATATGTCAACTGTAGGTGCAGTATATACAATTGTAGCTTACACCTCACTGACTGATGATGAAAATAGTGAAAATGATTCTTTCACAACTGAAATTACACATCTTAATCCAAATGATATAGGGGTTTCTGAAATATCATCTCCTTCGTCTGGAACCTTATTGTCAAATTCCGAACTTGTGACAGTAACTATTACAAATTACGGAGGTACAACTCAGTATGATTTTGATGTTACTTTTGAACTGAATGGTGAAACTGTAACGGAGACCGTTGCTGGACCTCTGGAAGGAAATAGTTCTATGGAATACACTTTTACCCAGACTGTAGATCTTTCAGTATTTGGAACCTACACAATCACAGTGACAACTTCACTGGATGGTGATTCAGATGCTTCTAATGATTCGTTTACAGTAGATGTTACAAATATAAATTGTGCACCGTCAATGGATTGTTCATTTGACGATGGATTCCAATTATTTCAATTTGCAGATATAAATAATGAATCAGGTTGTGAAGGATACGGAGATTTTACAGATCAATCAACAGATATTGATCAGGGTGGAACATATGATGTCACAATGACTACCGGGTATGGTAATCAATATGTAAGAATATGGATTGATTACAATGATGATTTTAACTTTACATTAGATGAATTGGTTCTTGACAATTTTCTTATGGGTCCCGGTCTAGGAGCAGGATCAATTACTGAGACAACTCAGGTTACTATCCCTGAAGATGCAACACTTGGTCAGCATTTAATGAGGACCAAAACCAATTGGAATGCTGGAGTTCCTGATGATGCATGTGAAGAAACACAGTACGGTGAAACCGAAGATTATATGGTAAATATAGGATCTTCACTGAGCATTGGAGACACAGAACTTAACAGTTCAGATTTGGTTATTTTCTCTGATGATAATAATATTTTTACTGTTAAATTAACGACAGATCACAGTCAGTTATTATCCTTTAGCGTTTATGATATTAACGGAAAGCTTATAGTATTTAATAATATTGAGAAAGATTCAAGTAATGCGTATGTATATAATCTTGATATGAGCTATATGGCATCCGGAGTTTATCTAGTCCAATTAGGAAACTCAACAATAGGTTATAAAACCGAAAGGATTATAGTAAAATAATAAATAGAATGAAGAAAATATTTTTATCGCATTTGGCTTATTTAATCATATTAAGCTCTTTTGCCCAAGTAACAAATCAGGGTATTCCAAACAGCTGGAACCTAAACTTAGACAATGCTCAAATTCAAAAAAAGAGCCTCCCAAGTTTTGATCTTGAAGCTGTAAAATCTGAAGACGCCGTAAACGATTACAAGTTTGAGACTCCTTGGAGGTTTGGATATATGCACAGTGTTGATTACGGATTTGATGATGGAGCATGGACAATTTTAGAAAATGGCGATAGAATTTGGAGAATTTTAATAACCTCTAAGGATGCACTTTCTCTAAACTTTATATTTGATGACTTTTATATGCCTGAGGGCGGTTATATTTTCCTGTATAACAATGAAAAAACCGATTTATTAGGTGCCTATGATTCTAATCAGAATCAAGAAAGTGGAGTTTTAGGTACTTGGTTGGTTGAAGGAGACGCTGTATGGATTGAATATTTTGAGCCAAATGAAGTCAAGGGACAAGGTAGGCTTCATATTGCTAAAGCAACACACGGTTACAGAAATGCTGAAACATTTAAAGAGGCTAAAGGCCTTAACGATTCCGGTGATTGTAATTTAGATGTTGACTGTTCAATTGGTGAAGACTGGGAAGAATTAAAAGAGCACAATAAAAGATCTGCAGGAATACTTCTTTCAGGAGGAGGTGGTTTTTGTTCTGGAGCCTTGATTAACAACACTGAGAATGACGGAACCCCATATTTTTTAACAGCTAACCACTGTTTTTCTGATCCAAGTGTTTGGGCATTCAGATTTGGATGGATAAGTCCAAATGTGGTATGTGCAACTACAGCTAATAGTTCGAATGGGCCTACTAATATGACACTTAGTGGGGCGACTCTAAGGGCCAGAGATGCTGGTTCTGATTTTGCTCTAGTAGAAATAAATCAAAATGTGCCGGAGGATTGGGATAGGGTATATGCAGGATGGGATAGGTCTGGAAATACACCCGATTTTACGGTTGGTATCCATCATCCTTCAGGTGATGTAATGAAGGTTTGTAGAGATGATGATCAGCCTACGCAAACTGTTAACGGTGGAGCCCAAACTTGGGAAATTACCACAGCAGGTGGAGGCTGGGAATGGGGTGTAACTGAACCTGGTTCATCTGGCTCACCTTTGTTTGATGCTGAAGGTAGAATAATTGGACAATTATATGGTGGTGGTGCTGCTTGCTCCGGAACAGTTGACAATAATCTTCTTGATTACTATGGTCGATTAGATATCTCTTGGGAAGGTGGTGGAAGTTCCTCAACCAGGTTAAGAGACTGGCTTGATCCAAACGGAAATGGTGATACGGATGTAGACCCATATCCAGCACTTGTTTTATTAGCTAATGATATTGGAGTTGTGAGTATCGATTCACCCGTTTCAGGAACATTAACGGCAAATGAAACGGTAACTGTTTCTATAACAAACTTTGGAGAGAACAGTGCATCTAATTTTGATGTATCCTACGAGTTAGTCGGAGGAGAAGTAGTAACCGAAACGTATACAGGCACTATTGCATCAGAAGAAACTGTACAACATACCTTCTCAGGTACTATTGATATGTCAATTGTTGGTGAAACTTATCCAATTAATGCTTACACATCTTTAGCCAATGATGAAAATAATCAAAACGATGGCTTAACCGAAGATATTATTCATTTGAATCCAAATGATTTAGGTATTTCTGAAATTATTTCACCTGTTTCGGGTGAGCTTTTATCTAATGCCGAAGCTGTAACGGTTACAATTACAAATTACGGTGGTGCAACTCAGTATGATTTTGATGTTACTTTTGAGTTAGATGGCGAATCTGTAACGGAGACCGTTGCTGGACCTCTGGAAGGAAATAGTTCCATGGAGTACACTTTTACTCAGACTGTTGATGTTTCAGTATTTGGAACCTACACAATCACAGTTACAACTTCACTGGATGGTGATTCAGATGCTTCTAACGATTCTTCCACAGCTGATGTAACAAATATAAACTGCGCACCTTCAATGGATTGTTCTTTTGCTGACGGTTTTCAATTGTTTCAATTGGGTGGCATAAATAATGAATCAGGTTGTGAAGGATACGGAGATTTTACAGATCAATCAACCGATGTTGAACTGGGAGAAACATATGATGTCACAATGACTACTGGTTATGGTAATCAATATGTAAGAATATGGATTGATTTTAATGATGATTTTAACTTTACATTAGATGAATTGGTTCTTGACAATTTTCTTATGGGTCCCGGTCTAGGACAAGGATCAATTACTGAGACAACTCAGGTTACTATCCCAGTTGATGCAACACTTGGTCAGCATTTAATGAGGACTAAAACCAATTGGAATGCAGGAGTTCCCGATGATGCTTGTCAACTTACAACTTACGGAGAAACTGAGGATTATATGATTAACATTCTTCCAGCTGCAGCATTTGATATTGGAGTTACGAATATTATAAATCCTATCACAGGAAGTTTAACTGCAGCTGAAACAATTACAATTGAGATTTTCAATTACGGAGAAAACGAAGTATCTAATTTCGAAGTTTCATATATGGTAAACGGTGGCGCTGAAGTTGTTGAAACTTTTACTGAAACTTTAGCTTCAGGTACAACAACTGAGTACAGTTTTAACGGAACAGCTGATATGTCAACAGTTGAAGCTTACTATACAATAGTTGCGTCTGTTAGCTTGGAAACAGATGAAGATGCAGAGAATGATTCTTATGAAGTTGAAATACAACATCTGATTGCTTTTGATTTGGGAGTTACTGCAATGATCTCTCCAACCTCAGGTGTATCTCTTACATCATCCGAACAGGTGACCGTTGAGATTACAAACTTCGGGGGAGCAACTCAATCTGATTTTGATATTACTTTTGAGATTATTTTACCTGACGGTTCAAATCTAAGTGTGACCGAAACAGTTGCTGGTCCACTTGTGGGAAATAGTTCGATGCAATTTACATTTAGTCAGACTGCTGATTTATCAGTACCTGGATCATATTCTTTCACTTGCTATACTTCTTTAGCAGGCGATGATGTTCCTTCAAACGATTCTGCAAATGTAGATGTTGTAAATTCTACTTGTTCACCTTCGATGAATTGCTCAGTCGGCGACGGCTTAACATTATTCCAACTATTGGATATTGATAATCCATCAGGTTGTGAAGGATACGGAGACTTTACTGATCAAATGACAAATGTTGAACAAGGTGGTACACATGATGTGACAATGACAACTGGGTATGGAAATCAATATGTCAAAATATGGATCGATTTTAATGATGACTACACATATTCAGCTGATGAATTGGTTCTAGATAATTACGTTATTGCTTCTGGTGCTGGTTCAGGTACTTATACCGAAACGACTCAAATCGTTCTTCCTGCAGATGCTACACTAGGTGAACATTCTATGAGGGTAAAGACCAACTGGAATGCAGGGGTTCCCGATGATGCATGTGAACTTACAACATATGGTGAAACAGAGGATTATATGGTCAATGTAGTTACATCTTTGAGTATCCCCGAATTAGAATTTAGTAGTTCTAATATGGTAATTTATTCCAATGATAATGAAAGTTTTACTGTTAAGTTAACAACAGAGTACAGTGATTTAATTAATCTGATTTTATACGATACAAGAGGAAGAATTTTGATTTCAAGCTATATTTCAAAAACAAATAATTTAAGTTACATACATGAATTAAATATGTCTGAGGCTGAAGCTGGAATATATTTTGTAAGATTAGGTAATTCCGCTGTGGGTTATAAAACATCAAAGATTATTGTGAGATAATCATATATTTTTAAAAGGAAAAGGAGACTAATTATGCTCTTTTTCCTTTTAAAATATTGCCTTAAGCTGAACTGATCCATTATGAATTGTTCTATTATTATCTCCTTTTCTCCCTAGGTAAACAAAGTTAATGTCAAGTAATTTAGAAAGCTTTCTTTGCAATCTAAAGGACCAAGTATAGTTTTCACCGTCTTGTAAACCATTCATCATTACATAGCTGATAACAGAGTTTGAACCACCTTTAAATTGATTTTTATAATAATTAAATTCCGAAACTAATCCACGTCTTTCTTTTTCATTCAAAAAAAGAGAAATACCAAAATTTTGTTGTTTTAATGACTCATTATTTCCAATTGAATTAGTACTGCTAAATGTTTTGTATTTAAAATCAATTCGATTATTTTCAGCAGTTAAATATGTCAATTTAGGACTTATGGTATATTCGTCTAATTTGAAGTTTTTATCTTCATAATTTTCACTCCAGCTGGATTTTTTATTTTTATTACCCATAATTTCGAAAAGAAATAGATCGTCTAATTGATGAATAAAGTTTAATTTTTTTAAATAATTGCTATTTCTGGTTGAACCAAAAGAAAAATCATTTTTAGACTTATTGTCAGAGTAAGTAAAAACAAAGGAGTAATTCTGTTTAGCTTTGTTAAAGTAAAATACATTTTTCAAAGAATAGTTATAAGCAAGTAATCCATTTTCATCAATTTGAAATGGATTTATTTCTATCTCTGGATTTATATCTAGATTAGTTTTTTTATCGACTGAGTATTGGAATTGATTTGAAAATTTTGAAATAAATTTCCTAAAATTATTATTTGAGTTTTTCCAACTTAAAAAATTAAGCTTCAGAGAATAGTTAAACTTGTTTTGATATGTTTTTATAAATATTTGATTAGGCAAAAGGACTCTAATATATCTTCCTTCATCTTCAAAAACAGCAATCTCAAATTCTTCTAATTCCTGAATATTATTATCGTTAATATCAATCCATGTATAATTACCTAAGCCAGGCTCAACTTCCAAAAAGGTATATTCTTGTTGTGGTAAATTTCCAGAGTTTGTTTCAAAGAATAAGTTTGAATCGATTACATCTTTAAAAATCCTTTGATTGTATATTATCCTAGTGTTAAGAAAGTTTTCTTTTTCTGCACTATTATTTGAAATAACTTCATTTTTATTAATGAATATATTAAGCTTTGTTTTTCTTTTATTTAGTAATTGTGAATTAAGGAAATAGGTATTGTATGTGCTAAAATTTTGAAGACTATTGTTTAAAATACTATCATTTTTTTTTCTAACATAACCTAATTCAATAAATGATTTTTCCTTTTTCCCAAATCCTTTTTTCAACTCATATATTTCTTGTCCAAAATCAGGATTTAAAATATTTATAACCGGAATATCACTTTTTTTTCTTTCTAAATTATACACCAAAGTAGCCCATCCACCTTCATACTTAAAGTTTAATTTATTATTAGTAGTTATAAAGTCACTAACGTAATCTTGCTGTCTAGAATTCATGATACTTGTCGTAGAATTAAATACTAATTTCTCGTCTTCAATTGTACTTATACTAATACTGTTTTTAGAACCTCTATAAAAATCGTCATACCTAAGGCTTTCAAATTTATAAGTAATTCTCCCTATCCTCTTATTAGCAAGTTCTAATCTTGTATCAGTAAATAACTGATTATAATTACGCAACTCTACTTCATTTAAATCCCAATCCCTATTAAATTCAGTATTGTATATTCTTTGGATGGGTTGAAAATTATTATCTAAATAATTTACATTGAATAACGCATTTAAAGTATATTCATTTTTTTTAAATTCATTTTCGTAGCTAACTCTTGAAGCAAATCCCTCATTATTTGAATCGTCAATTTTAGAAAATAGATTTTCGTCTTTTTTACTTGTAGCTAATTCGACATTTAATCTTGAATTATTTTCAGCCTCATAAGTTGACTTATATACTAACATTTGTAATTTTTCAGGCGCAATTAATTTAACTATGGGGTCAAAATTACCCTGTTTTTCTCCGTTAATTCTAGGCACGTATTCAAAGATATTATCAATGGCATTGTTTGCTACTAACACATAGTCCCCTTGGTTATTGCCTACATTAGAAAAATTAACATCATATAATTCATCCTCCTCATTATTAGAATAAACATAAATGTATTCGTTATTTAAAATTTCTTTTCTGTATAATATCCTATTTTCGCTGAATGTCGCTAATACTCCGGTTGGAACATTCATTAGATCTACATTATCTCCAGCATTGGATAAAACCTCTATTTGATCACTCGAAATATTTTGAAGAAGAGGTTGATCTTTAATATCATTCTCATTATAAAATGAAATATAATGAGTAAAATTATTATTCTTAATTTGAAAGTTTGTATATCCAATGAAGCTATTGAAGTTCTTTTCGTTGACTTGATAATCAACTTGAATTCTCATATCAGCCATAATTGGAAATGTTGAATTGAAAATAACCTCTCCAGCATTGTAATTAATCACGTAATCTTTGTCTATTCCCCTTTCTAATTTTTTTCCGTTAACAAAAACTGATTCACTATCTGAAACAATTAATACAAATAGTTCACCATTTTGTCCTATTAGTTTATAAGGTCCCTGATTACCATTTTGAGGGGAAATTTGTGTTTTTTTATACTTTCCCTTCACAATTGCACCGGCTGCTTCTGCATAAATTGAATTATCAATTTTAGCGTTTATTGCTAATCCTTGAATTCTTTTTTCAAAATTTCCAAAAAATGTTTCATTTTGAATTAGATCGATATCTCCCCCTCTAATCCTCCAGTTATCTGACGCTATTTCAATAAAAATTTGATCAAATTCGTCTATTTGTTGAGAATATCCGTTGTTTTGAAGTGGAATATTTGAATCTTGGATTGATGCTTTAATAGAAACTTTTTCGCTAAGATCACCTGAAATTTGTAAATCAAGTTCGCTATTTAAAACCGAATTCTGATTATTACCTACTGTTATACCCCTAGAAATACTTCCGTAAGTTTCTATCTGATAGTTTCTATTATTAATGGGTTCTAAATTACTTCTGGATAACTTATATAGTTTATCAAGGTTATCAGTATTTTCAATTATAACTTCACTATTTAGTTTTGAATACTCTTTAGAAAAAACAAGAGGATATCTAATTTCATTTATTGAGTCTTTGAATTTCTTTAATTCATTTTTAAAATTAATTAATAGTGTCTTATTTGTTGTGATTGTATCCTGCGAAGCCCTTGCTCCGTAAGAATTATAAGCAAAGCATAAAATAATTAAAGTTAATATTGTACGCATATAATAGAATAAACTAAAAATAATCGAAAATATTTTATGATCTTTATTAGATAAAATCTCCAAACAAATGAAAATAGTTTCATATAATGTAAATGGTATACGTGCAGCAATGAGAAAGGGTTTGATTTTTTGGCTTAAAAGTGAAAATCCTGATATAGTATGTTTACAGGAAATCAAGGCAATGGAAAACCAAATTAATGTTGATGAATTTGAAGCTATTGGATATAAATATAACTACTGGTTTAGCGCGCAAAAAAAAGGATATAGTGGTGTAGCTATACTTTCTAAATTTAAGCCAATTCATGTTGAATACGGAACAGGAATCTCATCGATGGACTTTGAGGGAAGAAATCTAAGGCTAGATTTCAAAGATTTTTCTGTTATGAGCTTATATCTTCCATCTGGAACTAATTTAAGCAGACTAGAGTTTAAATTAAATTATATGGACGAATTTATTAGTTATATTCAAAAGTTGAACAAAAATTTAAATAATTTGATTATCGCAGGTGACTATAATATTTGTCATAAGTCAATAGATATTCATGATCCAGTTAGAAATAAAAATGTTTCTGGATTTTTGCCAATCGAGCGTGAATGGCTTCAAAAATTTCTTGACTTTGGATTTGTCGATTCTTTCAGGCAATTTAATACTTCTGCTGAAAATTATAGTTGGTGGACTTATAGGGCTAACGCAAGAGCTAATAATAAAGGATGGAGAATAGACTATATTTTAGTTTCGTCTAAAATGAAAACAAAATTAAAATCAGCCTCTATATTAAAAGAAGTTCATCATAGTGATCATTGTCCAATTTCAATTGAATTATAAAAAAAAACCCTATCGTTGGATAGGGTTTTTTTTTATAAAGATCTACCATTTTCATCTAGGAAATGATATTCAAGGTACTTATACGCATCTCTTGGAATAATATTAATCCATTTTTTATACTTAAAATACCAGTTTAATCTAATTGAGGGATATCCTTTTTCTAGAAAAGCAGCTATAAAAGGATGAATATTTAGATAAATATTAGTTTTTCCTTTATTAACTAGCGTTTCAATATCTTCAGATATTTTATTAATTAAAACTATAGGCGCTTCAACTTCATTCCCATTGTTATTACTTGGGTTTTCCTCCCTAGTCTTTATATTCATTTCTGGCTTAACTCTTTGTCTAGTGATTTGAATTAAACCGAATTTACTAGGTGGAAGAATTTTGTGCTTAGCTCTGTCTTCTTGCATTTCAGATTTAAGGTGATTAAACAATTTTTTTCTGTTTTCAGCCTTATTTTGGTCGATAAAATCTACTACAATTATACCTCCCATATCTCTTAATCTTAATTGTCTTGCAATTTCAGTAGCAGCAGTCAGGTTAACTTCGAGTGCAGATTCTTCCTGATTTTTAGACGAGGATGATCTGTTTCCGCTGTTAACATCAACAACGTGAAGTGCTTCCGTATGCTCTATAACCAAATATGATCCTTTAGTCATCGAAACATTTTTACCAAATGAAGTTTTAATTTGTCGCTCAATTCCAAATTTTTCAAAAATCGGAACTTTTGATTTGTAAAGTTTTACTATTGACTCTTTTTTTGGTGCAATTTTCTGCACATAATCTTTAATTTGGATATGCAAGGCTTCATCATCTACTAATATTGATGTGAAACTTTCATCAAACAAATCCCTAAGAATCTTTGATGAAATATTCATTTCATCCATGACTTTTCCGGGGATATTCACTGTTTTGATTTTTTTACACATTGCGATCCATCTACTATAAAGATTTTGTAAATCTTTGTCAAGTTCTGCAACTTTTTTGCCTTGAGCAACGGTTCTGACAATAACACCAAATCCTTTGGGTGTAATACTTTTAACCAATCTCTTTAATCTATCTTTTTCTTTATTATCCTCTATTTTCTGAGAAATAGAAATTCGAGTTGAAAATGGAACAAGTACAAGAAATCTACCAGCGATTGATAGTTCAGATGTAACTCTTGGTCCTTTTGTAGAAATAGGTTCTTTTACAATCTGAATAAGTACAGATTGATTAGAACTTAATACGTCACCAATGGCTCCGTCTTTATCTATCTCATCTTCAAATTTATAGTTTTTTAAAGAGGCACTTTTAATTTTTCCAGAACCAACACCCTTGATAAATTTTTGAAGGGTAGAAACTTTTGGTCCCAAATCGTGGTAATGAAGAAAAGCATCTTTTTTGTATCCAACATTAACAAACGCTGCATTTAATGCAGGCATTGTTTTTCTAATTTTTGCTAAATATACATCACCGACTAAAAATTTTGTGTTGTCATTATCTTTATGAAATTCGATAAGTTTACCGTCTTTAAGTAAGGCAAAATCAACATTGTTTGAACTTGAACGAATAAGCAATTCTTTATTCATTTTATCAATTTTTTGCATTTATGCTGATTATTATATAGGTTACAACAATTCATATGTTGTAAAAGTTATTATTACAACGTGTTATGAATATATTTCAAAGAACTTAAGTTGTTATTAATGATAATTAGAAGATAGAATATGATTTAGTCCTTCTTCTTATGACGATTAGCTCTTCGTCTCTTTTTTCTCTTATGAGTAGCCACTTTATGTCTTTTACGTTTTTTTCCGCTAGGCATAAATTATATTTTAGTTAATTTTTAATTTCGTTTTAACCCCATCAACAAAAAATTTTGATGGTTTAAAAGCTGGAATGTTGTGAGCGGGTATTTTAATGGTTGTATTTTTTTTGATATTTCTTGCGGTTTTTTCAGCTCTTTTCTTTACAATAAAACTTCCAAATCCTCTCAGATATACATTTTCACCATTTTCTAATGAATTGATAATTTCTTGCATCAGTGATTCAACCGTAAGTTGTACGTCAACTTTTTCAATCCCTAATTTATTAGAAATATTCGCTACAATTTCAGCCTTTGTCATAAATCAATTTATTTTTATCATTAATAATTCAACAATGGCTGCAAATATATGTATTTTTTACTTCAATATTTAATTGGAATAAAATTTAATTTATTGGATCTATCTATTAACTTTACTGGTGTATATTATCTGTATGGATTTCAATAAGTTAATTTTAAAATGGTACGATAAGAATAAGAGAGATCTTCCCTGGAGAAGGACAAAAAACCCCTATAATATATGGATTTCAGAAATCATTCTACAACAAACAAGAATGGAACAAGGGATTTATTATTATAACAGATTTATTTCTAAATTCCCAGATTTAAAATCTCTTGCAATTTCTGATGAAAAGGATGTTTTATTGCTATGGCAAGGGCTTGGTTACTATTCAAGAGCAAGAAATTTACATTTTACCGCAAAATATATATACAGTGAGCTTGGATCTCGGTTTCCTGAATCATACGAAGAACTTATAAAACTTAAGGGAATTGGCGATTATACAGCAAGTGCAATTTCGTCCATATGTTTTGAAAAAAAACACCCGGTTCTTGACGGTAATGTATTTCGAACAATCTCCAGAATTTTTGAGATTGATGCGCCAATCGATGTTAATGGTTCAAGAAAGGTTTTTAAAAGTATAGCAAACGAATTAATGCCAAAAAAAAGATACGGAGACTACAATCAGGGCTTGATGGATTTTGGATCTATTATTTGTAAACCTGCTAGCCCATTATGTTCATCTTGTTTAATGTCAAAAAATTGTATTGCGTATGCAAAAAAATCGGTTAATAAGTTTCCTGTGAAAAGTAAAAAATTAAAAATTAAAAATTTGTTTTTGGACTATGTGATCATTAATAATAAAAACCAAAATTTAATTGAGAGAATAAACGATGGAATTTGGAAAAATTTATATCAGTTTCCTGTACACAAATCTAACTCTGATTCAAATAAAGAAATGATCAATAAGTTTTTTTCAGAAAAATTTAAACTTGATTCAATCGAAATGGAACTAATTAACTCTGAGTTTATACAACACAAATTATCTCATCTTAATATTAAGTCTAGATTCTGGTTAGTAAATAATAAAACTAATATAAGTGACGGAATATTTGTAGACTCGATTGATCAATATCCAATGTCAAAGCTTATGCATAAGTTTATAGAAAAATATGGAGACAAAGTAAGTATTTGTTAAGTTAAAATGGTAAATTAGAAAAAAAAATTATGTCTGGTACTCTAAATAAAGTCATGCTCATTGGTCACCTAGGGGATGATGTTAAAATACATAGGTTTGAAGATGGCGGATGTGTAGGAAGGTTCCCGTTAGCAACAAATGAAACATATATGAATAAACAAACCAATGAAAGGGTTTCAAATACTGAATGGCATAACATTGTTTTAAGAAATAAGGCAGCAGAAATTTGTGAAAAATATTTATCTAAAGGAGACAAGGTATATGTGGAGGGAAGAATCAAAACCAGAAAGTGGCAGGATGACAAAGGTAATGACAGGTACTCTACTGAAATTAATTGTACAGAATTTACTTTTTTATCTAATAAAGGTGAAGGTGTAGATGAATCAACTGACGTAAATAAACCCACTCATAATAAGCAACAAGAAACTACGGTTGTATCAAACGATGAGTCTGATGACCTTCCTTTTTAGAAGCAAAATTTATTTTCATTGATTTTATTTTTAAATTTTTTCGAATTTAGTTTTTCAGCGAATTATTTTCTATTGGCTCTTTTATTAGTATCCTCTGCATTAATTTCAGGTTCTGAGGTTGCTTTATTTTCATTGACAAAGAAACAAATAGATCAGAATATTGACATAAGCTCCATTAAAATTGTAAAGTCTTTACTTGAAAAACCAAAAAAATTACTTGCAACCATATTAATAACAAATAATCTGATCAATATTGCGATAGTTATTCTATTCAGTAATATCGGAAACGATTTATTTCAGAATGTTTCTTCACCTGTTATAAAATTTATTTTTGAAATAATTTTTGCAACTTTTCTTATTTTATTTTTTGGTGAAATTTTGCCAAAAATATATGCATCAAGAAATAACGTTAAGTTTTCAAGAATGATCGCAGGAATATTAAAATTTCTTGATTTTATATTTAGTCCTGTAAGTATTCCAATGCAATTTTTTTCCTCTTTTATCAATACTAAGCTAAAATTTAAAACTTCAACAATAAATATCAACGAAATTTCACATGCCCTGGAAATTACTGAAACTGAAGTTAGTGATAATGAGGAGAAAGATTTTCTTCGCGGTATTGTGACTTTTGGAAATAATAATGCTAGCGATATAATGCAATCGAAAAATGAAATTTATTCGATTTCAATCGACAGTTCTTTTGTAGATGTCATTGATAAAATATCAAAAAGTAAGTATTCAAGAATTCCTGTTTTTAAGCAGAATATTGAATCTATAGTTGGAGTACTTCATGTCAAAGACCTATTACCTTATATTGAAATGGATAATTTTAACTGGAAAAAAAAATTAAGAGAACCTTTTTTTGTTACAGAAGATAAAAAACTGGATAAGCTTATTTTGGAATTTCAAGAAAAAAGAATTCATTTGGCCGTAGTTTTAGACAATGAAGGCAAGACGTGCGGGGTTGTTTCATTGGAAGATGTAATTGAAGAAATCGTTGGAGATATTACTGATGAATTTGATGATGAAGATATTCCATATTCAAAGATTGATAATAATAAATATATTTTTGAAGGTAAGACCAGTATTAGAGATATAGTACGGATTACTGGAATTGATTATAGGGTATTTGATTCTTTTATGGGTGAGGCCGAGACTATTGCAGGTTTTGTTTTAGAAATTTCAAATAAATTTCCAAAAATCAATTCAAAAATCAGTTATAAAAATTTGGTTTTTCAAATTGAATCAATAGGCAATAAAAGAATTTCAAAAATCAAAATTATTATCAACTAATGAAAATATTTTATCTCTTATTTAGTATTTTAATTTTATCATGTGATATAAACGAGCTGCCTAAACAAGAAGCTTTTTTAAGAATAGAATTTAACAAGCCAGATTATAAAGACTATAATATAATCAACACATCAATAGGGTTTTATTATAACAGCAATAATGTAAAAATTCAATATGATGGTTTAAAAAGTTTCTCATTTTTTTACCCAAATCATAGTATGACTATTGATGTATTAAATGATACAATTGGAGATCTTAAGGGTATCGAAAACAATTTATCAGACTTTTATTCAATTTTAGATACCCATTCAAAAAAATCAAATGGTGTCCTAATGGAGGAATATGAAAATACTAAAAACAGGGTTTTTGGCAAACTTTTTGAAATACGAGGTGATGTTGCATCACCAATTCAGTTTTATATGACAGATAGTATTTCAAATTTTATATCCGGTTCGCTAAATTTGAATCAAAAATTAAAATATGATTCAATTTACCCTTCAATTCAATACATCAAAAAAGATATGTTAGTTTTATTTGAAACCTTAAATTGGGATTATAAAAATGAAATTAAATAAGTGGTTTTATTTAATTTCCCTTTCGGTGATTTGGGGGAGTTCTTTTATTTTAATTAAGAAAAGCCTAATAGGATTAGAGGCTTCCCAGTTAGGATCATTAAGGATAATATTTTCTTCTTTGATTATCTTCATTTTTGCCTGGAAAAAAATATATGACATAAAACTTATAGAGTGGAAATGGATTGTTATTTCAGCTTTCCTTGGAAGCTTTTTTCCGGCCTTTCTTTTTGCATTTGCAGAAACTGAGATTGATAGTTCAGTTGCTTCAATAATTAATTCGATTGTACCCCTCAATACCCTAATTTTGGGGATGATTATATTTAAGGTTAAAACAACCAAAAGACAAGTTATTGGGGTGCTTGTTGGATTTTTTGGAACTTATTTACTAATTACTTCTGGAATGAAAGTTAATCCTGATCAAAATTATTATTATGCAGGGCTTGTAATTTTATGCTCATTCTTATATGCTTTAAATGTAAATATTATAAAGAAATATTTGCAACATCTTTCAGCACTTACAATTACGGTTGGGCACTTTACTGCTATTATTATTCCGGCTTTTTTGATTTTTCTATTTTCTGATTTCCAATTTGACAGCCTTAGAAACCCAGTGATAAGAATGTCTTTAATTTATGTATTTATATTGGCTTTATTTGGAACGGCACTGGCAAAAATTATTTTTAATAAGTTGATCAAAATTTCGAGTCCAGTATTCGCTTCTTCTGTAACATATTCTATGCTTGTAATATCAATTTTTTGGGGTATAGTTGACGGAGAGAAATTTTCTCTAAATCAGTTGATAGCAACAGCAGTGATTATTATCGGGGTAATACTTACTAATAAAAAAAATAATTCTAGAAACTAGAATCTTTTAGTTCTTTATTGAGTTCTATACTTGTCATTTTGAATTCCAGTTTTTGCCCAGGCAACTCCATAAAGAAAGGTAGCATTACATTATTTACCGATTGGTAATCACTGTAATTTGTAGTATTTACATTATTGTTGTCATCAGTTTCTTCAGTACTTAATAGTAAACCACTTTCAACAGAATAATATCTGTGAGATTCTTTACCGTCAATAGTAACTTTAAGTTTGTAAGCATCTTCGTCATTTACAGAATTAATACTCACTAATTCTAACTCTCCAGGCTCAAAATATAGCTCTTCAAAAATCCCCTTGATTTTTTTGCTTTCATCAAGCTGATTTTCATCAAAATCAATTCTTTGTCCCTGCACCTCAGAATATCCTCTTTCTCCGTTAAACGTTGTTTTTGTTATAGTAATTTTCTGACCTTGCATATTGGCTTCAATTTTTTGAGAATATTTATTAGGAAACTTTTGTCTCATTGTTGCCTCAGGTACAAAAGGAGCTCCGGGAATAGTAACGTCAGCTTTCATAACTATGGTACTTATCGCCTTTAAATTTGCTTCACCACCAACGACATTAATATACTTATTAATGACGTCCTGAGCTGTTAATCCCTCAGGAATAGCTTTGTTAAATATTGGTTTTGCAATAGGATTAGCATACTGGTCAAAGTAATTTATCGGAAATCCTACCTCCTCTAAATTAGCTATGACATCACTACCTTTTCCAACTACTATAATCCTACTGTTGGCAATTTTAAAGTACTTATTTGCAGCTTTTTTAACATCTGCTTCTGAAACTGAATTAATGTTTTCTAAATAAGTTTCATAATAATCGTCTGGTAAGTCATTTAATTTGATATTCAATGCGTAACCTGCAATCGTTTGAGGATTTTCTGCATTTCTGATAAAAGATCCTACATATTTAGCCTTAGCATTTTTTAGTAATTCTGAGTCAACTTTTTCTAATCTTATCCTTGAAATTTCTTTAACAATTTCTGAGACAGCACTGTCAGTAACCATATTTCTTACTTTTGCCCCTGCGCTGAATTTAGAAACGCCAAATCTATTTGAGCCTAAACTAGAGTAAGCACCATAAGTATATCCTTTATCCTCCCTCAAATTTTTAAATAAATATCCTGCACCGCCACCACCAAGAATGTCATTAGCCATCAATCCGGCAAAATAATCATCGCTAGTCATCTTTAAATTAACATTATTTGTTACCTGAATGGCAGACTGAGTTGCCGTTGATAAGTCTACAAAATTAATTTCGGTAAGAGAAACATTTTCTGTTAAGGTTGGTATAGGGTCTGTAAAACTTTTACCTTTTTTCCAAACTCCAAAATTTTCAGCCACTAATGATTTGATACTTTTATAATTTACATCTCCAATTACTACTAAGTAGACATTGTTAGGAACAAAATACTTTTGGTGGTATTCTAAAACATCTTGAAAAGTAACATTATTAATTGTTTGTTCTGAAATAAATTCACCATACGCATGTTCTTTTCCGTATGAAAGTGCATCTGCAACTCTTCCACCAATAGCATCAATATCCTTTTTTTGACTCTTTAAGCCTTCTAATAATTTTTCTTTTTCTTTGTCAAATTCTTCTTCAGTTAATAGAGGGTTAATAATAGCATCTGAAAAAAGGTTAAGAACCCTTTCGTTATTTTTTGTTAGTGTAAAGGCATATCCAGAGCCAAAACCGACATTTATGTTAGCACCAAGAAAATCCACTTCATCATTGAATTCTTCTTTTGGCATCGTTGTTGTCCCGTTACCTAACATAGAACCTAGAAGGGAAATCACTCCAGCTTTTTCTCCGACAACTATAGGATTTCTGTCAAATATCATCGAATAATTAACCCTTGGTAATTTATGATTTTCTATAACCAGTACCCTAATCCCGTTTTTTAATTTGAACTCTTTTGGTTTTTCTAGTTTGATCTTTGGAGACGGACCACCAAGTGGCATAACGGACCTGTCTAATTGAGCATTTATATTAAAGGAAAATGCCAATACTATTAATGTTAAAATAATTTTTTTCATTTTTTTTACTTTTTATTCTTCACCTGTTTCTTCACCAGGCAAATATTCTATTTCAATTCTTTGATTTGGACTTAGGTATTTCTGAGCTACACTTTGTATTTCCTCTCTAGTAATAGAACGATAGATATCGATTTGTTCATTGATTAAATTAACATCACCGTAAAGAAGATAATACGTAGCCAGTGAGCTTGCAATTCCCTCAACACTAGCATTAGAATTTACAAATTGTGACTCAAATTTGTTCTGTAATTTTTGATAATCTCTTTCGGAAATCAGCTCATTTTGCATTTTTACAATTTCTTCATCGATCTCTTCTAACAAAGTATCTAACTCTGTTTCGCCTAATGGAAGAGCAAAAAACGCGAACATATTATAATCCATTTGACCTAGATTAATAGCACTAGCTTCAAGAGCAAGTTTTTTTGTATCAACAAGTTTTTTATATAAAACAGAGCTTTTTCCACCACTTAAATAGGTAGAAATCATGTCCAGTACGAATGCATCTCTTTCTGCCATTCCTGGCATTCTATATGCAGCTAAAACAGCTGGGATTTGAATATTTTTATCAAAGGCAACTACTTTCTCTGTTTCTGTAATTGGTATTTCTTTTGGGAAATTTCTTGTAAATCCAGGTCTTTTTTTGACTTCAGAAAAGTATTTCGATACCAGTGATTTAGTCTCTTCAATTTCAATATCTCCTGCAACAACTAAAACAGCATTATCCGGACTGTAATATTTGTCAAAATATGCCATAAACTCATCCAGAGTCGCTGCATCAAGATCTTCCATCCTGCCAATATTTTCATCTTTATATGGGTGGACTTTAAATAAACTCTCCCAAAGAACCTTCAATAGTTTTCCATATGGACGATCATAACTTTGTCTTTTTTCCTCTTTAACTACCTCGTTTTGGGTATCAACAGCAACCTGATCAATAACAGGATGTAGCATTCTTTCCGATTCTAGCCATAGGCCGAGTTCAAGTTTATTAGACGGAAATATATCATAATAATAAGTTCTGTCTTGAGAAGTATTTGCGTTAAATGTACCTCCATTTGCAGGTATAATTTTCATAAATTCACCTCTTCCAATATTTTCAGAACCTTCAAATAACAAATGTTCAAAGAAATGTGCAAATCCAGTTCGACCATCCTCTCTGTCCTTACCACCAACATCGTACATAACTGAAGTTATAACAACCGGAGCTGTATTATCTTTATGAAGTATCACGTGTAATCCGTTTTCAAGATCAAATTCTGTAAAATCAACCTGTTGGCTAAATCCTAAAGAAATGAACAAAAGAAAACTGAATAAAAAACTATTTTTCATATTAATTTGATTTACTGTAAGTTTTAAATAAAAAATTTTCGGAATAAATATAGTGTTAAGTTGATTAATTAATGTTAAAAAATATTTAAATATCCCTTAAAATTTAATTTTTATAAAAATTTGTTGATTTGCTAATTAGCTTTATATTTGCATTCGCTTTTAAAGATAAAAATGTACGCAATAGTTGAGATTTTAGGAAAACAATTTAAAGTTGAAAAGAACCAAAAGCTCTTTGTCAACAGATTATCAGTTGATGAAGGTAAGAAGGTTTCATTTGACAATGTATTAATGCTCAATGATGGAACTAAGTTTTCCGTTGGTACACCAAATATTTCTGGTGCTCAAGTAGATGCCAAGGTTTTAAAGCATTTAAAATCAGATAAAGTAATTGTTTTTAAGAAAAAACGAAGAAAAGGATATAAGGTTAAAAACGGCCATCGTCAAGCAATTACCGAAATTGAAATTAGTGATATTTTAACCGGTATTTCTAAAAAAGCTGCACCAAAAAAAACAGAATCTAAAAAAGTACAACCCAAGAAAAAAGCTACAAACGAAAAAGCTTCTGAAGATGCAAAACAAGATATATCCAAACTTTCTGTGGCTGCCCTTAAGAAAATCGCGAAAGAAAAAGGAATTTCTGGGATTTCTTCAATGAAAAAGGCTGATTTAATAAAAGCGCTTAGTTAAATACATAGAAAATGGCACATAAAAAAGGAGTAGGTAGTTCTAAAAACGGTAGAGAATCAGAATCGAAACGATTAGGCGTTAAAATCTTTGGTGGTCAGCTTGCAAAAGCTGGTAACATTATTGTAAGACAGCGAGGAACCGTTCACAATCCTGGTGAAAATGTTTACTTAGGTAAAGATCACACTCTTCATGCCAGAATAGACGGTTTTGTTAAGTTTACTAAAAAGAAAGACAACAAGTCTTTTGTTTCTATAGTTCCTGCATAATAAATACTTATTAGACATTCTTTTGTCTGACTTAATTTGTAGTTCAGCCTCTTCTATTTTTGTAATTTTATATAAATCAAAATAAAAAATATGGAATGGTATTTAAAAGTAATGCGTGATAATTACGTAAATTTTAATGGTCGCGCAAGAAGAAAAGAGTATTGGATGTTTACTCTTGTATATGTAATTATACTCTTAGGTTGTACAACTCTTGATAATGTTTTAGGAACAGTTTTCATGATGGATGCAGGTCCATTGGGTGAGATTAGTATGGGTTATGGATGGTTATATACTGTTTGTGGATTAGTACATTTTTTACCTGGATTATCGGTAGCTGTAAGAAGATTACACGATGTTGGTAAATCTGGCTGGTTTTACCTGCTATTTTTAATTCCCTTTATAGGAGTAATATGGTTGATATTTTTATATTGTACCGAAGGGCGAAAAGAAGACAATAAATGGGGACCTGATCCAAAGGCATAGAATAACATAAGTAAAAAAACCTCTTCAAATCAAGAGGTTTTTTTATGTACTTGAATTATCTTTAAAAGTAGAATTAATGCTCCTATGCCGATTATTCAAGATTTAAATTCATTTCCAAACACCAGGATAATTGTATGGGAGATTATTGAAACTATTGAAAATTTGAAATCTGGACTTGATCTGAGTGAAATTTCATCAGAGAAACTTGGTAAAAGAAAATCAGAAATTCATAAAAAACAGTTTCTAGCCGTTAGAAGAATTTTTAAAGAACTTTTAATAGATGATCAAGCCGTTAAATATGATAAATTTGGTAAGCCTCAATCTAATTCTAAACAAAACATCTCTATTACACATTCTGGCAACTTTTCAGCGGTGATTATAAGCGATAAAAAAGTTGGAATTGATATTGAAATAATCAGTGATAAAATTTTAAAAATAAAAGATAAGTTTCTTGAAACAGAATTAAATTACCCTGTTAAAAATTCCAGGGAAATACTTCTTATTTATTGGAATATAAAAGAGAGTATTTTTAAATCATTAAGAACAAATGAGATTGATTTTAGAAAAAACATATTGGTTCTCCCACTAAATTGCAAGGGAAATTATACCAAATCCTGGTATTTGAATAAAGATGAGATTTATTCTTATGACTCATATTATAAAATTCACAAAAACTATACCTTAGCGTATGTAATTCAAGACTAATGGTAGATTTGTATGATTTTTTTATTAATGCATATTTAAGCCACTCAAAAATTGATATATTTCTTGAATTTTTAGCTTTTTTCTTTGGAATTATCAGTGTAATTTATGCAAAGAAGGAAAATATTCTTGTATACCCCACTGGTATTATCTGTACGGTCATAACCGTTTATTTACTATACAAGGCTCAATATTTTGGTGATATGATGATGAATGTATATTATTAATTAATGAGTTTATATGGGTGGTGGAATTGGTCAAGAAAAGACAAAAATAGATATCTGGTTAAAATTGCAAGATTTTCTAAAGAAGATACATGGCTTACAATTTTACTTTTTACATTTACCATCTTCATTACTTACAGTGTTTATAAATTTAACCTAAACGAAATTGCTATACCTAATTACATTGACATATTCACATCTGGTCTTTTCTTCGTAGCTATGTGGCTGATGGCAAATAAAAAGCTTGAAAGCTGGATTTTCTGGATTATTGCAGATATTGTCACTGTTCCACTTTATGCATATAGAGGCTTAGGAATATTGTCATTACAATATATTATTTTTACAATATTGGCAATTCAAGGATACATAGAATGGAAGAAAAGCTTAGACAAGTAAACTCAAAATGTAAAAGGGTTGTACTCTATGGACCAGAGTCATCAGGAAAAACAACTTTGGCAATTGAATTATCAAACTATTATAAAGTTGATTGGGTTCCAGAGTATGCACGAGAATTTTTGCAAAATATATGGGATACAGAAGGTAGAATTTGTGAACCTAGAGATATACTTCCAATAGCAGTTGGTCAAATGAAGTCAGAAAATAAATATGCTAAAAATTCTAAATCTCTTTTAATTTGTGACACAAATTTGTTTGAAACAATGGTTTATTCAAAATATTATTATGGAGGCAAGTGTGATCCCATTTTAGAAAAATATGCATTATCAAATTATTACGATTTATACCTTTTGACAGATACCGATATCCCGTGGGAAAAGGATGATTTAAGAGATAAGCCAAATGAAAGAAATGAATCCTTTTTAATTTTTAAAAACGAATTAATCCAAAACAATATCCCTTTTGTTGTGATTAACGGAACTAGGGAAGAGAGGCTAAAAAAAGCTATAACTTATATAAATAATATAATATAAATTTTATATTTTTAGAGAGTGAAAAAAATTTACAGTTTTATTCTTTCTACACTTTTAATTCTTCCAAGTATTATCATTTTTGCTCATCACATTTTTGAGGATCATAAAGCTTGCACTGAAACTGAATTGCATTTCCATAAAGATGAAACAGATTGTTCATTATGTTTCGTTACAAATAATACAGATAATAGTTTTGTAAGTTATTCAGATTTAAAATATAATTTGGTTTCGATAGATGAATTAGTCATTGATCTAGTTGGATACCTAAAGTCAAACAACTTAA
>Ga0115013_10000257_pt1 | contig 34379 bp, 38 predicted proteins | sample SouAtlMetagenome_2_FD_88686 | JGI IMG/M metagenome (GOLD analysis project Ga0115013, IMG submission 88686) | Marine eukaryotic phytoplankton communities from Atlantic Ocean - South Atlantic ANT15 Metagenome | ecosystem: Environmental > Aquatic > Marine > Oceanic | place: South Atlantic Ocean...
ATTTTTTCACATTTTTTTTATTAGTAATTTCGTCATCAATTACGCATGAAAAATCTTCATTAACTAATTCATCAATGCTAGAAACAGCATCTGGGTTTCGTAATAAACTTTTAGGTGAAATTACAACCAAGGGTGTTCTCATTTTTCTTATTGCTTGTCTTCTAAGCAAGTGGTATATCTGCTTTGGTGTGCTTGGAACACATACTTGAATATTTTCTGAAGCACATAATTGTAGAAATCTTTCAATTCTTGCACTGCTATGTTCAGGACCCTGACCTTCGTAGCCATGAGGCAACAACATCACCAATCCAGAAAGCCTTTCCCATTTATGTTGAGCTGAGACTATGAACTGATCAATAACTACCTGGGCTCCATTTGCAAAATCTCCAAATTGAGCCTCCCAAATAGTTAATCCTGATGGCCAAGTGGCTGAATAACCGTACTCAAATCCTAAAACAGCCTCTTCAGATAGCAATGAGTCATATATATCGAATCGAGTATTATTTTTTTCTGCAATGTCTGAAAGAGGAATAAAACCTTTACCAGTGTCCGCATCAAAAATACACGCATGTCTGTGAGAAAATGTTCCTCTTCTAACATCCTGCCCTGTGATCCGAATCGGGTAGCCCTCATTAAGTAATGTCGCATATGCCATGGTTTCAGCAAACCCCCAGTTTAAAGGAACATCTCCATTAGTCATTTTTAACCTTTCTTTAAAAATCTTTGATGCCTGAGAGCCAATATTAAAAGAATTTGGGACACTGCAAATTTCTTTTCCTATTTTTTTAAAATCTTTTTTATTAAAACTCGTGTCTACTTTTGGCCACCATTTAATGTCTAGATATGGCTCCCAATCAAACCATAAACTATCATTTGGTTCTTTTGCTAGATTTTTAGCAACACTTTCTCCTTTTTCAAGGGACTTTCTGTAGTTTGTCCTAATTGTATTTGCTTCATCGGTAGATAAAATTCCTTTTAATGATAAATTTTCTTCATATTGTTTTAATACTGAAGGATGCTTTGATATTTTTTTATACATTAAGGGTTGGGTTGCTGATGGATCGTCAGCTTCATTGTGCCCCCTTCGTCTATAACAAAATAAATCGATTACTATGTCTTTTTTAAATTTTTCTCTATATTCACAAGCTATTTTTGTTGCAATAATAACCATTTCAGGGTCATCTCCATTTACATGAATAACGGGAGCTTGAATTATTTTTGCAACATCAGAAGAATAGTCAGTAGATCTTGCGTCATGAATATTACTAGTTGTAAATCCTATTTGATTATTAACAATAACATGGATGCTTCCTCCAACATAAAAACCTCTAGTTTGTGACATTTGTAGAGATTCCATTACCACTCCTTGACCAGAAAATGAGGCGTCACCATGAAGTAACACTGGTACAACTTTTGATCTGGCTTTATCATTTATCCTGTCTTGCCTAGCTCTTACTGATCCAATTACAACAGGATCAACAATTTCTAAATGAGAAGGGTTATTAAAAAGAGAAACATGCACCTCACCACCAGGCGTATTAAAATTTGATGAAAATCCTAAATGATATTTCACATCTCCTGTGCTTGCTCCCTCAAGATCAAAATCTTCATCAAAAGCTGAGAAAAGTTCAGATGGAATTTTACCTAGAACATTTACTAATAGATTTAATCTGCCTCTGTGGGCCATGCCAAAACATATTTGATTTGCACCCATGATTCCACAATTTTGAATTATATTTTCTACAAGAGGCACTAGCGATTCTGCCCCATCAATACCGAAACGTTTCATTCCTGGATATTTTGCTGATAGATATTTAGCTAAGCCCTCAGCAGAATTTAGCCTTTCATAGATATTAAGTCTTTCTTTATCATCAAAATTATATTCTTGAAGGCTAGATTCAAATTTTTTCTGAAACCACCTTCTTTCGCTTGATTCCATTATATGATTACATTCAATACCAATATTTCCACAATATATATCTTCTAACCTTTGAATAATTTCTTTGAGTGAGATCTTTTGAGATCCAGTTTTAAATGTATCAGTATAAAATTCCTCATCAAGGTCATGCTTTGTAAGGCCATGAAATTCTATATTTAAATCTTCAATTGGGCGCCTCTCCATCAAACCTAAGGGATCTAACTTTGCCTTCAAATGACCTCTATTCCTATAGGATTGAATAAGTCTAATGACTTTGCCCTGCCTTTCATCAACAGAAACTTTAGAAACACTCTTGCTTCTTGAAATATTTTTGAATTCTTTAATTATCTCTTGATGAGAAATTTCACCGTTTGATTTAGGATGTGTTGGGAGATTATGAAAAAATTGCTGCCATTCTTCAGATAGCTCTTCTGGACTTGTTATAAATGTTTCGTAGAGACTCTCAAGATAAGCCGCATGACCTGCTGAAATATGCGAGCTTCCCCAAAGCTCTTTCATAGATAAACTCATTTATTGTCCTTTTTTAAACTCCGTCTGAGACAATTATATCCTTTTTATTTTTATGCAACATAGATTTTATTTCACCAATCGCTTTATTTGGATTAAGTCCTTTTGGGCAAACATTTACACAGTTCATAATTCCATGACAACGATAAACACTAAATGGATCTGACAGTGATTCAAGTCTTTCTTGAGTTTTTAAATCTCTTGAATCAGCTAAAAATCTATAAGCTTGAAGTAGTGCAGCAGGACCCACAAATTTATCAGGATTCCACCAGAATGATGGACAACTTGTAGAACAGCATGCGCATAAAATACATTCGTATAATCCATCTAACTTCTCTCTATCTTCTGGAGATTGGAGCCTTTCTTGTTCTGGTGCAGTTGTTTCATTTTGTAAAAATGGCTTAATTTTCTCGTATTGAGCATAAAACTCTGTCATGTCTACAACTAAATCTCTGATTACAGGCAAACCAGGAAGCGGCCTCAACTCTATTTTATTTCTCTTAATAACAGAAGATATTGGAGTTATACAGGCCAATCCGTTTTTACCATTGATATTCATACCATCAGAGCCACAAACACCTTCTCTGCATGATCTTCTATAAGAAATTGATTGATCTTCTTCTTTTAATAAATGAAGTAAATCTAAAACCATAATGTCTCTTTCAGGTTTATCAATAGTATATTTTTTCATATAAGGAAATTTATCTTCTTCAGGATTATATCGATATAGACTGACCTGCAACTTGTTGCCAAACATCAGTATGACCTTACCTTTGGAGGAAATGCTTCAACTTTTGCAGGATTGAAGTTAACCTGTCTTTTTGATACAGATTTAGAGATTGGATCATAAATGGTATGACACAACCAATTTTCATCATCTCTATCCGGATAGTCATCTCTAGCATGGGCACCTCTGCTTTCAGTTCTATAATATGCAGATATTGCCGTAGCCTCTGCTACTTCAAATAAATTTTGTAATTCAATTGCTTCAACCCTGCTAGTGTTAAAAGCATTACTTTTATCTTTGAGATGGAGGTTCCCAACTTTTTCTTTAAGATCATTTAATTGATCTAAACCTTTTTTCATAAACTCACCCCGTCTAAATACTCCAAAATAATTCTGCATACACTCTTGAAGTTCTTTCTTAACATCTGCAGGATCATAACCTTTAGAAGATTCATTTAATTTATTAAGCCGTTCGAGAGAACTATCAATATCATCCTTTGATGCAGAGCTAACTCCACCACCAGACTTCAATTCATTTTGAATATGCATACCTGTTGCTCTTCCAAAAACCACCAGATCAAGTAAAGAATTTCCACCAAGTCTATTAGCACCATGAACTGAGACACATGCCGCTTCTCCAGCTGAGAATAATCCTGGTATTAGATGGTCTTTGTCATTAATTCTTGTAAAAGCTTGTCCTGAAACATTCGTTGGTGTTCCCCCCATCATATAATGACATGTTGGGACTACTGGAATTGGTTCATATATAGGGTCTACGTGAGCGAATGTTCTAGACAACTCGCAAATGCCAGGCAATTTAGAATTTAAAACATCGGCACCAAGATGGTCAAGTTTTAAGAAAATATGGTCAGCATTTTCTCCACATCCTCTTCCCTCAAGAACTTCAAGAACCATTGATCTTGCGACTACATCCCTTCCAGCTAAATCTTTAACATTTGGTGCATACCTTTCCATGAATCTTTCGCCATCTTTATTAATAAGATATCCACCTTCACCTCTGCAACCTTCTGTAACAAGCGAGCCTGCTCCATAAATACCCGTTGGATGAAACTGCCACATTTCCATATCTTGAGCTGGATATCCTGACCTTAAAGCCATTGCTAGCCCATCACCTGTATTAATTAGGGCATTCGTGGTTGAAGCATAAATTCTTCCAGCACCTCCTGTGGCTAATACAGTTGCTTGGGCTTTAAGATAAGCAACTTCTCCACTTTCTATTGAAAAAGCAATTACCCCAGTAACTTCATCTTTTGAGTTCTTCACTAAATCAACAGCAAACCACTCATTTAAAAAATTTGTACCTTCTTTAACATTGTTTTGATACAAAGTATGTAATAAGGCATGGCCTGTTCTGTCTGCAGCTGCGCAAGTTCTAGCTGCTTGACCACCCTTACCAAAATCTTTCGACTGACCTCCAAAAGGACGTTGGTAGATTCTTCCGTTATCGAACCTCGAAAAAGGGAGTCCCATGTGTTCGAGCTCAAAAACAGCTTTAGGTCCTTCAGAGCATAAATATTCGATGGCATCTTGATCACCAATAAAATCGGCACCCTTAACTGTGTCGTACATATGCCATCTCCAGTCGTCATTAGGATCTGCACTGGCAATAGCGCAAGTTATTCCTCCTTGAGCTGAAACGGTATGGGATCTTGTTGGAAAGACCTTAGAAACAACTGCAGTTTTAAGTCCAGATTTTGCTAATTCAAGAGAGGCTCTCATGCCAGAACCACCGCCACCAACTATGAGAGAATCAAATTCAATTACTTTGATATTATTTGTAAATATACTATTCATTATTATTAATACTTATAATTATATATCATTAATACTTATATCCATATTATATATAAAACTGTTATTAAATAAATGATTCCAAGGAAAACAAACACAAAATAATACATTTTCCTTAAAAAATTAGCAGTATTTGCAAGCGGTTTATTCAGAAAGCCTAGAGTACGTTTTGTTAAGTAGTCTGTTCCAACAGTCCAAAGCCCAATAAAAGAATGAATGAGAATTAAAATAAATATTATTGAGGTAGAAATTCTCATTTGAAAAGATAAAAAGAATTTTGACCAAGTAAAGAAATTTAAGTCATTTTTAAATATAAAAAAAGTCAGATACATCAAGTAAGTAAGAATAAATAGGGAGGTATATCTTTGAAGATACCAAATTCTTGATCCTTTCATAGAAATAAATATCCCAAAAAAATTGAAAAGCTTATTGCCCAAAAACAAACAACAAAGATAGAGGAGAAATTTGCTCCTTTTAAAGACTCACCTATATGAAAAAAATCCATTATAAGATGTCTTACTCCAGTTAAAATGTGATACCAAAAAATTGAAACACTTATATAAAATAAAAATGAAAATATTGAAAAAGTATTTAGCTGCAGAATAAGCTCTTCATAGCTTTCTTTTGTAGAAGTAGATTTATTGATTGAATATAGCAACACAGGCAACGTTATAAAAAATACATACATCCCAGAAAGCCTGTGTGTAATCGAGGAAAATGCAGACATTGGAAGTCTAATCTTCGTTAAATCAAGATATACTGGCCTTTCTTGCATTGTGTGCTTCAATAAAAAATATTTAAAATTTATTGTATTTAATTCAAATTATACAGCAGATTCTTTATATAACTATGGATAAAAATATTACTTCTTTGATTTTTTATTATGCTTTATTAATCGCTTTCTTTTCTTAACTTGCCTTTCTGATAGTTTGTTTTTTTTACCTTCATAGGGATTATCTGCTTTTCTAAAGATTAATTTTAATTGGATGCTTGATAAGCCCAAATTAGATCTAAAACAATTTTCTAGATACTTCTTATAATTACTGGGTATTTTTTTGTCTTGATTGGAGTGTATAACAAGTGTTGTTGGACAGGTTCCTGCAAAATGCACGTGCTTAAATTTTAATTGTCTTCCTCCAGATGCTGGCGGTGCGCTTGATGAAACAAATTGCCTTAATAAATTATTAAGCTTAGATGTTGAATATTTTTTTTGAGAAAGATCAATTAACTTATTTGTTAGATTAAAAACTTTTTTGAATCCTTTCTTTTTTATTGCTGATATTTCTACTTTTAGTAGATTAGAAATGAATTCAGATTGCATTTTTTTTGTTGTATAAATATTGTTTAGCTCTTCCTTTGTGACTAGATCTATTTTATTAATTGTAAATAAAATTGGCTTGCCATTTTCCACTACCATGTTTATTATTTTTAAATCTTGATCAACTAGGCCTTCGCTTGCATCAAACATAAAAATAACAATATCGCTTTGTTCAATGGCATGAATCGCTCGAATATATGAGAAATATTCTACTTTATGGTTATATTTATAACCTTTTCTTATTCCAGCTGTATCAATAAATATGAATTTCTGATCATTAAACTCAAAAGGAACACTTATTGCATCAATTGTAGTGCCAGCAATTTCACTTACTATTAATCTGTCTTCATTAATCAGTTTATTAACAAATGTTGATTTTCCTGCGTTGGGTCTTCCAAGTATGGCGACTTTTTTCCCCTCAGGAAGTTCAACTGATGCGTCTGGCATCTTCGCTTCTAAAAGTGACTTTAGTGTATTTAAATTTTTAGAGTGTTCTGCGCTAATCTCAATGTATTCCTTTATGCCGTTTTTTAAAAGATCTTGTTTAATTAAAGACTTGGACTTCTTGTCTATTTTATTGAGAACTGTTATGAATTCTTTGTTTAATTTTCTGAGTTTTTTTATGATATCGAGGTCTACTTTATTGAGATCTTCTGACCCATCAAAAAGCAAAATAATAAGAGAAGATTCCTCAGCTGCTAACCAGGCTTGATATGTAATAGCTTCCTTTATATCTTCATTTTGATCAACAATACCACCCGTATCTATCAATAAGGTTTTTTTATCTTTTAGTTTTATGTAGCCATGATTTCTGTCCTTAGTAAGACCAGGAAAATCAGATACAATTGCGTCTCGAGATTTAGTTAATTTATTAAATAAAGATGACTTACCTACGTTTGGACGCCCTATTATTGCAATTGAAGTAAACATTTTTATAAACCATCTTATATGTTAATGGAAAATAAATTAAATGCTTCATCAACGACATACAGATTGTTGCTTCTGCTAAAGATTGTTTTTATTGGTCTTTTTGATAATTTCTTTCTACCTACTGTCTTACCACTTAAGGGGTCAATAATATGCATATAACCTTCAAAATCACCTATTATTAAATTACCTTTATAACTAACAGCATTTGATAAGCCCCGATTTAGATAATCCTCATTTGTCCACGACTCCTCTAAAGATTTTAATGAGAATGATTTGATTCTTGAGTCAGCTTCAACAACTAATAGCATTCCCCTCATGACAACTGGAGAATAAAATGAAGATGTATCATAAGACCAAACAGATCGCTTTTGAGCTATATCAAAGATATTTAATTTGCCTTGATAGTTAATTGTATAAACTAATCCTCCTTCTACAACTGGGCTTGAATCGGAGTCAATTAAATTCTCTAACTCTGATGTTCCACTTACATAAGATATTGCTCCATCCCATAGAGGAAAACCAGAATTTAGCTCAAAAACTCCCAACCTACCATTATCAAAAGAAGCATAAATTTTATCATCGGATATTATAGGACTACTGCTCCCTCTGACTGTAAGAGCTGGTAGTTTAGATCTATATGACCACTCTATTACTCCTGTGTCTTTATTTAAACCAATCAATTCTCCTGATCCTGTTTTTATAACAATTATTTTTGTATCAATTGCTGCCTTACTTAAAACTTCTCCTTTAACATTAGTAGTCCATAATTTAGAACCATCTTTCTGATCAAGCGCTATAACATTTCCATCAATATCAGCTACAACTAAAATACCATAGCCTGCTGCAGTTCCTGAAGATAAGAAACTTAACTCAACTGACCAATTTTTGGTACCACTATCTATATCTATAGATGAAACTGTGCCCTCAGAATCAGAAAAAAATAAACTTTGCGAGCTAAAACCTGGTTCAAAATTACCTATTTCATTTTCACCCTCAAAGGGAATATCCCATAATGAAAGAATACTTTTTTGATTCGAAAATGAGATGAGCTCTCTTGGCTCATCCGCTTCAATTTCATCCGACTTCCAAAATCTCAGCCCATCAAGAGACGAGCAAGAGCTTAAAAAAACTGTTGCTTGGATAATTACTAAAAAATATAACCTTTTTGTCTTCAATTTAATTTCCCATATTTGCCATTTTCATTGCAATGATAGATTTTGAAGTTTCATCCGAATATTTCTCTGATGCAATCTGATACTGAGCTCTAGCTAGTTCAAGTTTATTCTGTTTTATCAAAATATCTCCAATTAGCTCATGAATATACCCATTAGTTGAATTTGCAGAAAATATCTCAATCATATTTAGAGCTTCATCATATTTAGATTGAGAAAGAAGAATTCTTGCAGCGCTTACTCTGGCCATTTTATTATAAATTTTATTTCCATTTCTTCCATCAGTAATATTTATTAGTTTTTTAAAATTTTCTAAGGCTTCATTAAGTTTATTATTTTTTGCATCTAGGCTTGCCTTATTTAATAAAGCTAGCTGAGCATAACCTGTGCTTTTATAATTTGTTAATAAATCATCCAGCATTTTATTAATGCTTTCATTGTCTTCAGCATTCTGATAAAAATATGTCTCCATTTTTTCATAAATCACCGCTGCTTCATTGTTATTTTGTTTTGAAATTTGATTAGAAATAACAACATAGCTAACTACAATAATTACAGCAGCAAATGCTGATATTATTAATCTTTTATATTTCTCTATAAACTTTAAAAAAGGTAAAAACCTCATATTATTTTCATAAACATTATTCATAAATAATTACCTTATCCTATTTCTTTTATAAAACTTTCTATATCCAAAAAGCTCATTACGGTTTGTTCAGAATTTTGATCTAGAAGAGGTTTAATTATAACAGTTTCAGTTTCGAGCTCATGTTCTCCAATTATTAATGCATAAGCCGCATTATCTTTATTTGCTCTTCTTAATTTAGATTTAAGGCTACCATTAGATAGCTGCACATCAATATTTATAGAATCGCTTATAGATCGTAATTTGTGTGCTATTTTATATGCTTTTGGCTCTATATTGCTAGAAATAATTATCAAGGAAACTAAAGTCTTAGGCTTATCTAAGGTTTTAGCAAGAGATGCTAAACGTTCAATACCTATCGCCATTCCAATTGCAGGCATTTCTTTTCCTCCTAGCTCAAGACAAAGATCATCATATCTACCTCCACCTAAATATGCATCTTGCGCACCTAAGTTTGATGAAACTGCCTCAAAAACAAAACCAGTATAGTAATCGAGGCCCCTTACTAAATTATGGTCTATTTCTATGTTGCATTCGTCAGAAAATGTGCTCTTTATTAAATCTAAAATATCCAGGGACTCATTTGATAAAAAATCTTTAATTTTTGGTGCATCATTTAAAATTTTCTGAGTTTCAGGATTTTTTGAATCAAGAATTCTTAAAGGATTATTATTTAATCTTTGTAAATCTCTTTCATCTAATTTTGTAGCTAAAGGTTTCAAAAAATTTTCTAAAGCAATGCAGAATTCTTGTTTTGATTTCTTGTCTCCAAGATGATTTATTTTTAAAACTGAATCATCTATTTTAAGCTTCTTCATAATGCTACATATTATTGAAACTATTTCTATTTCAGCCAATCCTTCAGGATAACCGAGAATTTCAACACCTGCTTGATTAAACTGTCTATATCTACCCTTTTGTGGACGCTCATATCTCCACATTGGACCTAGATACCAAAGCTTATGAGATTCACTATCAATTTTCTTCTCGATAATCGATCTAATGACGCTAGCGGTTCCCTCTGGTCTTAATGTGATGCTTTTATCATTCTTATCAAAAAAAGAATATAGCTCTTTATTAACTATATCCGAATTGTCACCAACTGATCTTTTAAATAAGTCGGTATCCTCTAGCCCAGGAGTCCTTATTTCAGAAATAGAGTAGCTTTCAAAAATGTTCTTGAGTACGTTTTCAGTATAAAAAATCTTACTGGCAATATCATCTTTGCTAACTTTATTGCTAATTAAATCTATCATGCCTGTAAGAGAATGAATTTTTTTCAATTTAGCTCCTCAATATTATCTTTTCAGATTCTGTTTTATGCTGAGATACTTTTTTTCTAACTTGATCTTCAAGCTCATCAACTAGATTGTCATTTAAAATTTTCTTATTTGGAGTGCCATCAACATATAAAAGATTACTTGGGCTGGCGCCAGTCAAGCCGATATTTGCAGCCTTACTTTCTCCAGGTCCGTTTACATAGCATCCAATGATTGCAACTTCTATATCCTCTGATATGTCCTCAAGGCGTTGTTCTAACTCATTAACAACTTTAATAACATTAAAATTCTGTCTAGAACAGCTTGGGCAAGCAACAATTTTAACGCCTCTACTTCTTATATTTAAGCTTTTTAAAATATCCCAACCAATTTTTATTTCATCTACTGGATCTGATGCTAAAGATATTCTAATAGTATCACCGATACCTTCAGATAGTAGCATCCCAACTCCAATTGATGATTTTACTGTACCTGCTCTGTAGCTTCCTGCCTCGGTAATACCCAAATGCAAAGGCTGATCGATTAAATTTGAAATTTTACGATAAGCGTCTACAGTCATTTCTATATTTGAAGCTTTTAGACTCATCTTATAATTATCAAAATTAAATTTGTCTAAGATTTCGACATGCCTCAGGGCTGATTCAACGAGCGCATCAGCGTTTGGCTCACCATATTTTTTTTGTAAATCTTTTTCTAGAGACCCAGCATTAACACCCACTCTTATTGGAACATTGTTGTGAATTGCTGCATTTATTACTTCTTTAACACGATCTTCCTTACCAATATTACCAGGATTAATACGTAAGCAGTCTGCTGTATCTGCTACCTCAAGAGCAATCTTATAATCAAAATGAATATCAGCAACTAAAGGTAAATTTACAGCTTTTTTTATTTCTTTAAAGGCTTTTGCCTCTTCAAAACCTGGTACAGAAACTCTTACTATATCTGCGCCTGCTGATTCTAAATCTTTGATTTGCTTGACTGTTGAAACTACATCACAGGTGTTTGTGTTAGTCATAGATTGAATAGTTATTGGACTATTTCCACCTACAGGAATATTACCTACTTTAATGGTCTTTGTTTTTTTTCTTTTAATCCAATTAGTCATTTCTAAAATGAATGGTACTCACTCTTGTAAGTCTATTAGCATTAGTAATAAAATCAATGTCTTCGCTATTAAAAGTGCCGTTTACAGAATCAGCATTTCCAACAACAATTTTAAATACAGAATCTATTTTTTTAGAAAATTTATCGCCATTCTTAAAGAATTGAGCTTCAATAAGCACATCTTGTAAATAAATTTCAACCCAACATTCATCAACAAATTGAAGTATAAGCATATTTTTTTCTTGGTCTTTATCTTTATAGTTATTAGGATTTGAAACTAGCGATTCGCTTTGCTGATATATATCATCATCAAAATCTCCTCTAACAGAAACTTCACTATCTAATTTTGTAGAGACAATATCCTCTTGATACTCAATAACTTGTCCATATCCTTGAACGTTATCCATTAAATCGTCTTCTTTATTTGATTGGTCTCTAGTAAATAAATTAATTGTGATATATATAATCAATAATCCAGATAATATAAGTGCGTATTTCAATCCTTTTTTTCTATACTCAACAAAAATAATCTCATTAGATTTTTTTTGGAGTTTTTTTTGTATTTGTTGTTCAAAAACACTGGGAAATTCACAGTCGATATTTAAATATTTGGCATACTTTTTAAAATAAGCTTTTGCAAAGGATTCACTTGGAAAAATAGAATAATCTCCTTTTTCAATAGCAACAAGATAATTTTTATTTACATAAATCATTTCAGCAATCTGACTAAAACTACAATCCATCTGAAGTCTTTTGTCTGTAAATTTTTTACCTGTCTTTACAGAATTAGCAGATTTAAATTCATTAGTCATTATATTGATTTGTGTGATATCAAATGCTTTCCTTTGATAGATTTTGTAAGATTACCAACCAGTTGCCCACAAGCGCCATCTACTTCATCGCCACGAGTAATCCTTAAAGTTGTAATGTACCCTTTGCTAATTAGATAATCTTTGAAGATTTTAATTTTGTTATTACTAGGTCTCTCATAGTTTGATTCATCAAAGCTATTAAAAGGAATTAAATTTATCTTACAGGATAGAGATGATAAAAGTTTTGTTAAATTCTTTGCATGATTTAAAGAGTCATTCACTCCTTTTATAAGGATATATTCAATAGTAATAGTCCTTTTATTATCATACTTTTTTAAATAATCCTTACAAGCTTGTATTAATAAGTGTATCGGGTATTTATTATTAATAGGCACTATCTCATCTCTTAATTCATCATCAGCGGCGTGAAGAGAAATTGCCAACGAGACATCTATCTCATTGAAAAGTTTTTTAATATTTGGGACTATTCCTGATGTGCTAATAGTAATCCTTTTTCTTGAAAGTCCATATGCTAGTTGGTCTTTCATAATTTTTGCAGATTCAATAACAGCATCAAAGTTCAATAAAGGTTCTCCCATGCCCATAAAAACTACATTTGTAATTTGTTTTTTATTCTTCTTATGGAAATTTGATAACCAAAGTTGGCCAATAATTTCATAGCTTTCAAGATTTTGTTCAAATCCTTGAGTTCCTGTAGCGCAAAAAGTACATTGAAGTGCACATCCAGCTTGAGATGAAACACATAGAGTTCTTCTTTTTTTTTCTGGTATCTCTACCATTTCTATCATAGAGCCTGATTCTAGTTCAATTAGATACTTAATAGTGCCCTCTTCAGAAACATGCTCTTCATGAATAGTTGGAGGTTTAATAATAGCAATTGATTTAAGCTTGTTTCGCAGATCTTTATTAAGATCAGTCATTAAGTCAAAATCTATAACACCTTTTTGATGAATCCATTTTAAGATCTGTCTTGCTCTAAACTTTGGTTCATTTATTTCTAAAAAAAAACTTTCAAGCGATACCAAAGAGTAGCCTAAAAGATTCTTTTTAACTTGCAATTTATTTATTCAATATTTCTTTAAGTGAAAAGAAATATTCAATCTCCCTTTTAGCACTAATGGCTGAATCAGAGCCATGAACAGCATTAGCATCGATGCTTTTTGCAAAATCTGCTCTTATTGTTCCCTCTGCTGCCTCTTGAGGATTAGTTGCGCCCATAAGATCTCTATTCTTTTGAATTGCATTCTCCCCTTCAAGCACTTGAACAAAAACTGGACCTGAAGTCATAAAATTTTTAAGATCAGCAAAAAAAGGTTTACCATCATGTTCAGCATAAAATCCTGATGCAAGCTCATCTGTGAGGTGAATTAATTTTCCTGCAACAAGATAGAGACCATTGTCTTCAAATCTAGAAATAATCTTTCCAATAAGATTTTTGCTAACTGCATCTGGTTTTATTATTGATAAAGTTTGTTCTATAGCCATATTTAAGTCCTAAATTTATTCGCTATTATATTAGAGTTATTTAGATTCTTCTATCCAATACATCTGAATAGCCTCAAGTATTTTTTCATTAGATTTAGCAGGATCCCCTATAAAATTATCTAGTTCACAAACTTTTTTATATAAATCAGGAAAACTTATCCATTGAGGGTCGATTTCAGGAAATTTATCACTTAATTCAATAGCAATTTCTAAGACATCAACCCAGTCAATTTTATCCATTAGTGATCCTCAGAAACCATATTTATATTATATTTTGGAAGTTCTATTTCAATCTCTTCATCTTCAGGTGGAATAGTCTGACAGCTTAATCTTGAAGTTTGTTCAAGGCCCCAGGCCTTATCTAGGAGGTCTTCCTCAATATCAGTAGCTTCATCAAGGATTTCAAAACCTTTTCTTACAATACAATGACATGTTGTACATGCACAAGACATCTCACAAGCATGCTCAATTTTTATATTATTTCTTAGGGCAGCTTCACAAATAGTTTCATCTGGAAACGATTCGATTTCAGCTCCATTAGGACAGATTTCCTCATGAGGCCATATCTTAATTTTTGCCATAATTTAAATAGTAAAACTTTCGCCACACCCGCAAACAGCTTTAGCATTAGGGTTTATAAACTTAATTCCTTTATTTAATCCATCATCCTGATAATCAATAAGACTGCCTTTTAAGAAATTAAAGCTATCAGAATCAACGAATATTTTACATCCTTCTTTTTCAAAAGTTATGAAGTCGGCAGCAATTTCATCTACAAAATCAAATGTGTATTCATATCCTGAACAACCAGCTTTTTTAATGCCTATTCTAATACCCTCTCCCTTACCTCTGTCATTGAGGACTTTTACAAAATGCTCAACAGCACTATCAGAAAAGTTAAGTCCTGATGATGTAATGTTATCCATAAAATTATTGCTTAGCTTCGTAATCCTCTATTGCTTGCCTAATTGAATCTTCAGCAAGAACAGAACAATGAATCTTAATTGGAGGAAGTTCTAGAGCTTCAACAATCTCAATATTTTTTATTGCCTTTGCTTCTTCAAGAGTTTTACCAATTAACATTTCCACTAATTCACTTGACGAGGCAATAGCTGAACCACATCCATATGTTTTAAATTTTACATCTTTAATAATATGTGTGTTTCCCTTAGCTTCGCATTTTATTTGAAGTTTCATCACGTCTCCACAAGCCGGAGCGCCTACCATTCCAGTTCCTACGTTTGTTTCCTTTGGATCAAATTTGCCTACCTTAAATGCCTCAGGATTATTAAGTGTGTTCTCAAATTTTTCTACTACTTTTCTGCTATATGCCATTTTTTTCTCCTAGTGCAAATTCCATTCAACTGTATCTAAATCAATGCCATCGAGATGCATCTCCCATAATGGAGAGAGTTCTCTTAATCTATCAACTACATTTCCTAATATTTCAAGTGTTTTTGTGACATCATCATCTTTGGTAAACCTTCCAAATGAAAATCTAATTGAACTATGAGCTAGCTCATCTTTTCTTCCTAAGGCTCTAAGAACATAGGAAGGTTCAAGACTTGCAGAAGTACAAGCTGAACCTGATGAAACAGCAACATCTTTTAATCCCATAATCAATGACTCGCCTTCAACAAAATTAAAGCTTACGTTCAAGATATTCGGCACTTTATTGTCTAAATCTCCGTTAATATATACATGATCTATTTCTTTAACTTTTTCTAAAAATTTTTCATGAAAAACAGATATCTTAGAATGATCACTCTTCATTTCTTCGTTAGCTATTCTAAAAGCTTCTCCCATACCTACGATTTGATGAGTTGGTAAAGTGCCAGATCTCATGCCGCGCTCATGACCACCTCCATGAATTAATGCTTCTAGTCTTACTCTAGGCTTCCTTCTGACATAAAGAGCGCCAATGCCTTTTGGTCCGTATGTTTTATGAGCTGAGAAAGACATTAAATCAACAGGTGTATTCATTAAATCAATATTTACCTTTCCAGTGCTTTGTGCAGCATCGACGTGAAAAAATGCTCCATTTTTTCTCGCTATATCTCCAATTTTTGATAAATCGTTCACAGTGCCTAACTCATTATTGATATGCATAATGGATATTAATATAGTTGATTCTTTTATTGCTGACCTGACTGCCTCTGGGCTTATGATTCCACCCTCATCAGGATCTAAGTACGTTACTTCAAAACCTTCTCTTTCTAATTGTCGACAAGGATCTAGGACTGCCTTATGCTCAATCTTTGAAGTAATTATATGGTTTCCCTTAGATTTATAGAATCTAGCTATACCTTTAATGGCAAGATTGTCAGCTTCCGTAGCTCCAGAAGTCCATACTATTTCACGCGGATCACAATTAACTAAGTTTGCTACATGCGATCTTGCCTCTTCGACTGCCTCATCGGCTTTCCAACCAAATTTATGTGATCTAGAAGCAGGATTACCAAATTCACCCTCAGGCGTTAAAAATTCCATCATCTTTGATGCGACTCTAGGATCTACTGGAGTTGTAGATGCATAATCTAGATATATAGTTGATTGTGTGCTGTTCATCTAATTTATCTCTCTATACCCTATATAAGGACTGTTGTTTGTTTCTACAAGATTATTTATAGTAATTTTTTCTAAATAACCGTCGACCAACACATTAAGCTCATGCCATAAGTCATGCGTGCTGCATTTTTTGCCATTGTGACATGCTGATGTACCATTACACTTAGTAGCATCTAGAACTTCGTCTACTGCATACATCACTTCTTTGATTGAAATATTAGCAGGGTCTTTGGCGTACATATAACCACCATTTCTTCCTCTAATACTTTTTACAATACCGGCTATTCTGAGCTTTCTGAAAATTTGCTCTAAGTATGTGATTTCTATATTTTGGTTAACAGAAATATCACTTAAAGATACTGGTCCAGAAGATTGCAAAAAGCTTAATTCAGTAAGTGCGCTAACAGCATATCTGCTTTTTGTTGTTAATCTCACGAAAGGATTATAAATACTTGACTAATTTAGTCAAGTTTCAATCTTCATACCCAATCTATCAGCGACTTGATGATAAGACTCTACAACACCGCCAAGGCCCTGCCTAAATCTATCTTTATCCATCTTTTTCATGGTTTTAGAATCCCATAACCTGCATCCATCAGGTGTAAATTCATCAGCTAAAATGATTTTGTTTTTATGCACACCATATTCAACCTTAAAATCTACCAATATAAGACCGGAATCGAGGAAGAGCTTTGATAGAACTTCATTTACTCTATATGTTTGTTTTTTCATTTCTAATATTTGTTCCATGTTAGCCCAACCAAATGAAATAATATGCTCATCATTAATTAGCGGGTCACCTAAATCATCATCTTTTAAAAAGAATTCAAACAATGGGTTTTCTAAGACTAATCCATCTTCTGTTCCTAGTCTCCTGCAAATAGATCCAGATGCCCTATTTCTGATTACACATTCAATTGGAAACATATCAAGCTTGTAAACTAATGAGTCAGTGCTATCAATCATTTCAACGAGATGAGTCTTAACGCCATTTTTTTCTAAATGCTCCATAATAAAAGCATTGAACTGATTGTTAACTGCACCTTTGCCAAGCAAGGCTTCTTTCTTTTTACCATCAAAAGCAGAAGTATCGTCGCTAAAATGCATAATAAGATGGTCATCGTTTTCAGTGGTAAACATAGACTTTGCTTTACCTTTTGTTAGTTCATTTATTTTTTTCATTAGCTTAAAGACTCATTAATTTTTGATAAAAGTTGTTCAGATTCTTCAATATTACCATTTTTTGAAATAGCTCTTACAAATGTTTTGCCATTTTCTTCTATTATTGTTATTTCAAATTGCGCTTCTTGTCCAAAAGCTTTTTCTTGAGAGCTATCATTATTATTTTCTCCACCAAACAAACCAAACAGGCCTCTTTCATTTTCTTTAGCATAACTTACAAAAAATATACCATTACTCCTATCCCTATCATTAGTAATAATTTCTGCAGCAAGTAGAGCCCTGCTAACTGATGACCAGGCACGCTCAAAACTTAAATCTAAAGCAATTACAGTTTTTCCATCTTCTGTAAAAATATTAGCCTTTTTCATTTCATTTAAATTCTGCGCTGCCAAAGAAGTTCCTGAGAAATTGCTGATTGATTCAGCAAAATATTCTACTATTTTTTCTAACTCTGTCTGAACAAATTCTGGATTGCTTTCAATATCACCTGTATTTTTATTAATTTGATATAAGAAAATTTCTGTAGAGGCTTCTTTAATTCCATGCTCTACTTTCATTTGCAGTTTTGTATCAAAATCAAAATCTATTTCGATTTCACCAGATATAGGATCTGCATTAGTGACTTCATATGAAGAGGTATCCCAATAATTTTTAGAAATAGGCCATGATGTTGACGGAAGAGTTTCTATATATATCCACATCAACTCACCAAGCCTTCTTAGCTGAACTGAGCTATTGCCAGACGAAGCAAATATTTGTCTAGGCTTAGGAACCTCAAGATTATTATCAATATCTTCCAAATCATATATTGGATAATGATTTTCTGAAATTGGTGTTGAGAGTGATCCAGGCAAAGCAACATCTTCTTCAATTTCTTCTTCTAAAAAGTCATACTTTTTATCAGGAAAATATCCTTCAGGACCATTAATTATTGAACATGAACTATTAAATAACAGCAAGATGATAAGTGAATAAAATTTTTTCATAATATTTTTAATTTTAGCATTTCAGAGACAATATTTTTATGATATTTTTCATCAAGCTCTAAAAGCGGAAGCCTTATCGAGTTTTCTATTAAATTCATTTTATACAACATCCACTTGACTGGTGATGGATTGGATTCAATAAACATAAAATCATAAAGATTTTGATATTTAGAATTAATTTCTCTAGCATGCTTAAGGTTATCTTTATATTCGTTACAAATTTTTGAAATTATATTAGGAATAACATTTGCTGCAACTGATATTACACCGTGGCCACCTGATGCAAGAAGATTTAAAAAAGATCCGTCATCTCCTGAAAATATTAAAAATTCCTCAATGCATTCATTAGAAATTTTAATTAGCTCATCAATTCTCTCTTGATTATCAACAGCCTCCTTTATTCCAATAATATTTTGATGTTTAGACAAAGTCTTTACAGTCTCGGGCAACATATCACAAGCAGTCCTCGATGGTACATTATATAGAATTTGTTTGATATCGCATGAGTCAGCAATCTTTACAAAATGTTCTATAAGTCCTTTTTGACTCGGTCTGTTGTAATAAGGTGTTACTAGTAAAGAAAAATCTGCTCCAATTCTTTTAGATTCAGCGGTTGTTTCTATTGCTTGGGCGGTTGAGTTTGATCCTGATCCTGCAATCACAGGAATTCTTCCATTGACACATTTAACAGTATGTTCAATAACTCTTAGATGCTCATCAACCTTTAACGTTGCAGATTCGCCTGTTGTTCCAACTGAAACAATCCCATGAGTTCCATTTACTATATGCCACTCTATTAATCTTTCTAACGAATTAAAGTCGACTTCACCCCTCAAATTCATAGGAGTTACTAATGCTACCAAACTTCCACTTAACGCTTGCATCATTTTTAAAATAGGTAAAAATACGACTATACACTATTTTTAAAAAGAACTTTCATAAGCGTAAGGAGAAATAATGGTTAAAAAACTAAAAGGAAAAAAATGTCCTAACTTTCAAGGAGAATGTACAAGCGGGTTAACACTTTCCAATCAAAATTTTATTGGAAAAAATCTAATCATCTATTTTTACCCTAAAGATAGTACTCCGGGATGCACAACGGAAGGCAATGAATTCACAGAAAATTATAAAATATTTAAAAAATTAAATACTGAGATTTTAGGAATATCAAGAGATAGTATAAAGTCTCACGAAAACTTTAAATCTAAGCAGTCATTTCCTTTTGAACTTTTGTCAGATCCTGATGAAAAAATGTGTAAAGCTTTTGATGTTATGAAAATGAAATCCATGTATGGCAGAGAATATATGGGAGTTGATAGATCAACTTTCTTGATCAATGTGGAGGGTAATGTTGTTAAAGAATGGAGAGCTGTCAAGGTCAAAGGGCATGTCGAGGAAGTTTTGGCTTCAGTAAAAGAACTTTAATAAATTTCTACTGATAAATCAGATTTATTCGTAATGCTGCCCCTTATCATGCCTTCTGTATTAAATGGTGTGGATATATTAGCATCTTTATCAATAGCGATTAGTCCACCAAAGCCTCCTATTTGTAAAAGCTCATTTATTACATTGTTAGAAGATTGTTGAAGTGATTGATTTAAGTATTCCATTCTAGTGCAAACTTCTTTTGCAACTTGAAATTTTATAAAAAACTCTCCATGCCCTGTCGAGGAAACTCCACAAATATCATTTTGAGCCCATGTTCCTGAACCTATGATTGGTGTATCTCCAACTCTTCCTGGCATCTTATTAGTCATTCCACCAGTTGAAGTAGCAGCTGCGATGTTGCCCTCTTTATCAAGAGCAACAGCACCAACAGTTCCAATCTTGTCTTGAACTAAAGTATTGTGGGAAATTTTATTTTTTACTTTTCTTAATCTTTTTAAATTCTTATCTGAATGAAAATAGCTTGGATCTACTATCTGCACTCCTATAGTTTTTGCAAATGACTCAGCACCATCACTTACTAAAAGAACATGTTCTGTCTCTTCTAAAACTTTTCTAGCTAACTTTATAGGGTTTTTAACAATCTTTACTGATGCAACTGCTCCCGCAGATCTGTCTAAACCCGACATGATTGAGGCATCCATCTCCTGAACTTCATCAAAACTATAAACAGCGCCTCTGCCAGCATTGAATAAAGGAGAATCTTCAAGTTCTGAAACCGCAAATTCAACCGCATCTAGGCTTGTCCCACCATTTTTAATAATTTCATATGCTGATAAAACAGTCTCTGATACTTTCTGTTCTATTTTTTGTTGTTGTTCATAGCTAAGATTTGATAGAACTCCAGCTCCTCCATGAACAACGATTCCAAAGTTTTCATCTGCCATTAAAAAATTATAACTAGCCAGTAAAACAAGGCAAAGCCTATTAATCATTTGGAATAGAAACCCCAGGCCAAGCATTCCATACAGCTTTAATAAATGTTGCTAAAGGAATAGAAAAGAATACACCCCAGAATCCAAACATGCTTCCAAATAAGAAAACTGCCAAAATAATTACCAATGGATGAAGCTTAACTGCTTCTGAGAAAATAATTGGTACTAATATATTTCCATCAATGAACTGAAGTAATAAATACAAACCAATTAATAGATAAAACTGAGAGCCAAGTCCAAATTGCAATAACCCAATAATTACGATGGGAAGTGTTACTAGAAAAGCGCCCACATATGGAATTAAAACAGAAATGCCAACTAAAACTGCTAGTAGAGCTGAATACTTTAAACCAAACGAATAAAATAAAATTGCGGCAAGAAGACCAACTACAATAATTTCTAATGCTTTTCCCCTTACATAGTTGCTTAGTTGAACATCCATTTCAGACCATACTCGAGATAGCATTGTTTTATCTCCAGGAATGATTTTAGTAAGTCCATTGATTATATTTTTTCTATCAAAAAAGAAAAAATAAACCAATATTGGAAATAAGATAATGTAAAGAAGAACTGAAATAGTGCTTTGTATACCTGCAATTGATGATGTAACTAAATTTTGTGTAATAGATGATAATTCAGATGAAACTGACTGAAAAAAGATCGATATTTGATCAGAATTTACAAGATCTGGAAAAGAGACAGACATTGCTGTTATAAATTTAAGAAATTCGTCAAATAAGCGAGGTAAATCTAAAACAAATGATTGTAGCTGAACATATATCAATGGTATTAACCACGTAAACATTGCTGCACCAACTATTATAAATATTGAAAAGGCGAGAATTGCGGACATTGACTCAGATACATTATATGAATGAATTTTTTTTTGGAGCCCCACAAGCAAATACGCAACAACTATACTAATAATAAATGGAGTTAAAATAGAAGCAAAAAGACTAAATAGTATTAAAACAAATGCAATTACTAAAGAAAATATAACAGTTTCTTCGTTATTGAATATTCGTTTAAATAAATTGTTTAAATGTTTTATCATTGTCCCTATTAGAACATTATATATAAGAATTGACTGAAAAATGTCAATCAGTCAAATTGTATGGGAAATAGTTAAATACTGAACTTTGCTAATATTTAGATGTTCTAAGTTAAAATCATGCTAATTATGTTAAAAATAACAATTCATATATTAATAGCTTATCAACTTATATTCGCTCTTGATTTAAACGCTGATGAGACTATTTCAGATGATATTTTGTTACCAGAGCTAGGCGATAGAGTCTCGGGAGCTGTTTCTAGAGCGCAAGAAAGAGCAATTGGTGAAATTGTTCTTGAACAAATTTATTCACAAGCTCCATTAATATCTGATCCGCTCTTATTTGAATACACAGAGCATCTAATATATAGATTATCTGAATATAGTCAGGTAAAAGACAGATATTTTAATATTTTATTAATTGATGATAGTTCGCTAAATGCTTTTGCAGCGCCAGGAGGTATTATTGGAGTAAATGGCGGACTTTTCCTGCATGCTGATAATGAAGGACAATTCTCATCTGTTCTTGCTCATGAATTAGCGCACCTAAGCCAAAGACATTTTGCTAGGAATGTTCTTAAGTCACAAGATAGTAATTTAGCATCAGCATTGGTGATGGTTTCTTCTATTGCAATAGCATTGATAAGCAATAATCCCAATGCTATTTCTGTTGGACCGGCATTTCTTCAATCACAAAACTTACGTTATAGCCGCTTATTTGAAAAAGAAGCTGACAGAGTTGGTTTTATCAATCTAGTTAATGCTGGGTATAATCCAAAATCTATGGGTGAAATGTTTGAAAACATGAATGATATAAGGAGACTTTCTGGAGACTTGCCTCCAGAATTCTTACTAACACACCCACTTTCATCTTCTAGAATTAGTGACGCGTTCAATGCAGCTGAAGGCCTCTCTGAGGAAGGCACAAAGCAAGACTCTTTAGAATTTGGTCTGATGAAGAAGAGATTAGAAGTTTATTATGAAAATATACCTTCAAACTCTTTAAGGGTTTTTAATGCAAAGGTAAATGAGGATCCTTCTGATGTAAATATTTATGGCTTAGCCCTTGCTCATGAGAAAAATAATAATTTTGATGAGAGTTTGGCACTATTAGACAGCCTAATTAAAAAATATCCTAAAAATCTTGTTATCAATACTACTAAGGTAGATATTCTTAGATCCTACGGAAAGCTTGATGAAGCTATTCTGCTAGTAAACCAATTTTTAGAAATATCTCCAAAGAATTATCCTTTATCTATTTCTAAATCAAAAATCCTTCTTCAGATGGAAAAATATTTTGAATCTGAGGAGATAATAAGAGACCAGTTATTAAGAAAGAATGATGATCCTCAATTGTGGTTATTGCTATCTGAGATTCAAAGAAATAGTAAAAATATTATTGGGTATCACCAAAGCAGAGCTGAGTATTTTCTTCTCCTTGGACAAAATGAAAAAGCTCTAAATCAGCTAGAGTTTGCTTTACAGCTTACACAAAATAATTTCCAAATATCTGAAAGTATAATGACGAAGATAGTAGAAATAAAAAAAGAGCTGAATGAATCTAGAGGTCTTTAGGCTTTACGTCCTTTGAAATCTTAATACCAAGAAAAGATAAGTAGCCGGCTATAGGTATTGCTATTAAAGGGGCGGCATTTGAAACAATATTGAATAATTTTGAAAATGCAATAAAGCTGCTGCCACTTAAATCACCAACTCTCGAAATAAAGGTATCAATAAAAACAGTTGATTTGTATCTATCATTCTTTCTGAATGAGCTAAAAATTGTTTCTCTTGTTGGTTTATTTATGCCGTATTCAAAAATTCTTAACATTATTGTAACAATTGCTACAGAAACAATTGAGGGAACTAATCCATACGCTAAATAAGCAAGTAGGAATAGAATTCCATATAAAAACATTATATTTTTTATGCCAAATTTTTTGATAATAATATTTGTTAAAAATAATTGGACAAATAAGACAAGTGGTGAAATAACTTGCTCTATTGTTGCAAAGAACCACACTCTTTTTTCAGGATCTTGAGACCAGTCTTCAACAATTCCTATAGCAGTAATCCATTGTATAGTCATTAGTCCAGTCCAAATCCAAACATAAATAGCAATATTTCTTATCTCTATGATCTTTAGAGAGTTCTGAATTGCATCAAAGCTGCCTCCTCCAACATTCTCCTGCTCTATTAAATTATTATTTTTTGATTGAGTTAATATAAATATTGCTAATAGCATTGCCAGAAATAGGAGTAAGGCAGATGCGAGACTAAATAGCTCTAATCCATATTCATTAAATGAATTTGAAAATCTTTTAGAAATCTCTGAGCCAAATAATGCGCCTAATGATCCGCCTGCCATTATTACACCATAAAAGGCTCTTTTCTTTGAGTCTCTGTAAAGATTAATTATGATCACCCAAAATATAGAAACTACAAAGAAGGAATAAATATTACACCAAATATAAAATATTCTTCCTAACCATGCCGAATCTCCTAGGCCAAATACTTTCCATGAAAGAAGAAAAAAAATTAGGTTACTTATTAGAAATGAGTAGCAATAAATTACTATTTTTTTTAAATCTGATCTTGATGCCAACCATGAATATAGAGGATTAACTAGCAACATAGCAATTGCGCCTGCAGCAAGAAGATATGGGAGTTCATTTACATTTGCTACCGCCATTTCATTTCTAACTGGCCTTAAGATGTACCATGAAGATAGGACTAAAAAAAATAAGGCAGACCCCAGTAAGGATTCTCTGGAAAAAGATTCAGAAATTTTTAATACGGAGTTCTTTATATTATTCATTTAAAGAATCTCCAAAAAATGGTGGGTCGCACAGGATTCGAACCTGTGACCAATTGGTTAAAAGCCAACTGCTCTACCAGCTGAGCTAGCGACCCGTGATAATACATATTCAAAAATGGAGATTATTCCATATTTTTCAATAACTGCAAGGCTAATGATGATGCAGTATTGTTTGGATATTCTCTAACAACAAAATTATATTTTTCTTTTGCCATATCTAATTCATCTGATTTTAAGTAAATATCGCCTATTTTCTTATGTGCTAAGGGAACTCTGTAATGATTTGGATATAAACTTATAAGCTGCATAAAAAAATCTTTTGATTTTTCAAGTTTATTTTCGATAAAGCATATTTCTCCAAGCCAAAAATATGAGAGAGGTCTTTTCTCTTCATCAGAAAAGCTGTTAACGAAAAAATCAAATAGTTTAAAAGCTTTATCTAAATCCTGATTCTCTAAAGCCTTAATTGCAGCATCATAAATTTGATCTTTACTATTTGGATCTTCTATACCTTTAAATCTGATATCTAAAGCTAAGTCAATATTTTCGTCAACTTCAGTGCTTTTAGTTGAAGAAGTAAGAGATTCTTCAATTAATTTATCTATAAGATAATTTTGAGATTCTATTTTATTTCTGAGTTCAGCTATCTCTGCTTCAAGCTCTTGGATTTTGAGAAATAATATATCTGTTTTTACATCTGTATTTTCATCAGCATATAAAGAGTTTTGCAATAAACAAATGAATATAAAAAAAGTAAAATTAAATCTAATTTTCATTAGTTAATTTCAACTCTCCTATTCTTTGAGTAACTCATCTCATCTTGTCCATATACTGCTGGTTTTTCTTCACCGTAACTCTTCACGGTAATTCTGCTTTTACTAATTCCATTTAAAGTTAAATAATCACTTACTGCCTCTGCTCTTCTTTGGCCTAGTGCAAGATTATATTCTCTTGTTCCTCTTTCATCTGCATGACCGGACAATGTTATTTGAATAGCAGAATTATCATTAAGTGCATTAACAGCACTTTTTAAAGTTTGAATAGACTTGCTTGTTAATGTTGACTTATCAAAATCAAAATACACTGTAGCGTTTGCAAAAACCGCCTTACTATCATAATTTATATTTTCTGACTTTGAGGACGACACTTTCACAGTACTTACATCTGCTGAATATACATTTTCTTCAGTAACATTCATGCTTGAGCAAGATGCTATAAAAATTACAACTACTAAAAAATTTAATTTATTTCTTAAAATAAACATATTCACTCCATTTAAATTATCTTAAAAATCCTGACCATGCTGGCTCTCTTACAGCACCTTCAGTAGCAGGAAGCCTGAACTTAGCGCCACTCAAAGTAACTCCTGAAAGCAACCCCATGCCTTCATCTTTTATAGCATAGACTATAACATTTCCATTGGGCGAAATACTAGGCGATTCATCTAATTGTGATGTCGTAAGAGGCCTTATAAAGCTCTCATCAAAATATTTTAAAGCTATTTGAAAGCTAGTATCTGCCCTATGAACAAAAACTATGCCCTCATTATTTGGAAGATATGAACCTTTGGCATTATAGTTTCCTTCAAAAGTAATTCTTTTTGGAGTGGCATTAGATTTTCTAAGATCAATTTCATATAACTGCGGCGATCCAGATCTGCCGGATGTAAACATAATTTTTGCACCTTTTGGAGACCAAGTTGATTCAGTATCAATAGCGTAATGTTTAGTTAGTCTTGTCAGATTTCTATTTTTAAGATTAAGAATATATATTTCTGCATTACCGTCCTGATACATTGTTAAAGATAAGAATTTTCCATCTGGAGACCATGATGGTGAACTTATTTGTGTGGAGTTCTGAATAACAAGCTCTCTTTTTCCAGAGGCTATATCTTGCACAAATACTTTTGCCATTCCAGTCTCAAATGATACATAAGCAACTTTTTTTGAATCAGGCGACCAAGCGGGAGATATTATAGGCTCTGTACTTTCTAAAAGGGTTTGTTCGTTCTTACCATCAGCATCTGCTACAACAAGCTTATAATAATCATCTTCTGTTATATACAAAACTTTTGTAGATGCAACACCTTTAATTCCAGTTATTTCTTCATATATTCCATCACTTATATAATGAGCAAGTTGTCTATTTTTATTTGGAATACCATAAACAGTTGATGATCTAACCTTTGAGCCTCTTTTAATATCAAAAACCTTATATTCTGCAGTTATATTAGATTTGTCACTAAGAACATTACCAATTATAAGATAATCAATATTTAATATTTTAAAATCATTGAATACTATTTCATTTTCATCCTTTGGAATACTTAAGAGATCTTTATTATCGAAAATAGCAAACTCTCCTGTTCTAGCAAGATTATTCTTAATAATTTGGTCTAGATTGTTAGCAATATCCATATCACCATCAAATTTGACAATCGCAACACGGTAAGGATCTTCAGTTCCTTGTGTTATCTCTAATATAAGTTCAGAAGAAGTTATGTTTGAAAATAAAAATAAAAAAAATAATTTTTTCATGATGGATTAAAAGTAATTACAATATTTTTAAAATTTGAAGAATAGATGTTTGAAGGAATTTTATTAAAAAAGGAAAAGGTTTCAACTCTTTGAACTGCTTTCAAAGCAGAATTATCAAATCTTATGTTCCCACTACTTTTTATAAGATTTACGTCAATCACTCTGCCATTTTTGTTTATGCTCAATCTCAAATTGCATACAAGACCATCCTGAATATTCATCGGCTTTCGCCAAGCAGACTGGATTGTTTGAATTATTAGCGAGCTGTATTTATTGACTTGGCTTTGCTCAGATTCAAATAAGATTTTACTGTCTTCTTTGATAAGGTCCTCTAAACTAACTGACTCGATTATAGAATCAAATGATATTGACTCACTGGCAACTTCTGCTTGTATTTCGACTTCTTCTTTTGATGAAGCTTCAAGATTATTTTTTTGAGCTCTCACATTTTTATTCTTTTTTTCAACTGCTTCCTCAAAAACTAAATTTACGTTTATAGGTTTACTTAAAATAGATTTGTTTTGAGATTCGTAATAAAAGAATCCTAATAAATACAAAATAATAATGCCATGAATTACAAAAGAGACAAAAGAAGCCTCGAGATAATTTTTATTCACTCTCATAGCCTGTTGTCACGATACCTATCTTATTTATACCAACACTTTGTACTGATGCCATTGCTTTTGCAACTGAATCAAATGAAACATCTTTATCACTTTGAAAAACAACTTCAATTTCAGGATTTGCATCAAATATAACTTTTGATTTCCTCTTTAATTCATCAAGATCAATTGACAATGATTCCTCTCCAACATTAATAAAATATTTGCCATTTTTGTTAATAGAGATAACTAAGGGCTCATTTTGAACACTCATTTTAGTTGTATCTGTTTTTGGTAGATTTACCTCAATCCCTTGAATTAATAATGGTGATAGGACCATGAATATAATTAATAAGACCAGCATCACATCTATATATGGAACTACATTAATTTCTGCCTTTAGATTTTTTTTCTTTCCCAGCCTATATATCATTATTTTTTAATAGACTCTTTATAAAAAATACTTGCAAGCTCTTCTGCAAAAATTAAAGTACTTTGGCTAATAGATTCAGATTCTGAAGTAAATTTATTAAATGCTATAACAGCGGGAATGGCTGCAAACAAGCCCATACCGGTTGCCACTAGGGCTTCTGAAATACCGGGCGCAACCGCATTAATTGTTGCTTGAGTTGCGTCTGATAAACCTTGAAAAGAAGTCATTATTCCCCAAACAGTTCCAAGCAAGCCTACATATGGGCTAACTGATCCAACATTTGCTAAGAATGGTAAATGTTTATTCATTTCTTCTTCATCTGAAGCAATTGAAACTCTCATAGATCTATTGATGCTTTCAAGATCTATTTCAGTAATATGTTTATCAGGTTTAGAAGAATTATATTCGTTGAATGAGTTCTTAAATAAGTTCATAGCTCCATAGGTTGAATCATTTTTTGAAATTTCTTTATAAAGACTGTCTAAATCTTTTACGCTCCAAAATTTCTTAAGGAATTTATCATTTGATATTTTTATTCTTCTAAAAAAATTATATCTTTCTACGATGGCTATCCAGGACAATATTGATGCTGCTAACAAAAGCAACATCACTATCTTTACGACCAAGCCTGCTTCTAGAAAAAGATTTAAAACTGAAATACTCTCCATATTTATTTCCTAATTAAATATCAATAATAAGTCATCTGGGAACTTTTTTGGTTTTTTTGTAACGAGATTTATTAAACAAACTTCCACCATACCATTTACAAATTCTTTATTATCATCTCCAACAACTTTTTGTAAAAAAATCATTCTCGCATTTGATTTTTTTTCTACCGATGATTTGACAGTCAAAATATCTCCAAGTTCAGCTGCAAGCAAATAATTTAATTCTATTTTTTTTATAACAAAAGCTAGGTCATGATTTTTAAGATTTTTTTGAGAAATATTATTTTTTGCAAGAAAGTTTGATCTTGCTCTTTCAAAAAACTTCAAATAGTTAGCATGATAAACAAACCCCTGAAAATCAGTATCTTCAACATAGACTGTGAACTGAACGTCACTACACTTGATAATTTTGCTCATGCAATTCGATATCTTCTTGAGAAAGCTCCAATAAAATCTGTATAAAATCAGGCCACAATAAATCAACTGTCACCAAATCATTTTTAATATCTTTATTTATTGAGTTTGCAAGAATTCTAACTTTTATTGGCCTATTATTAAATTTATATACTAGAGCTGGTTTTAGTTTTCCTGAATTAGATGAAGCCAAAACTTGATCCCACCAATCTGGACGAGGCTCAGCTCCAGTTCCATATGCTTTACATTCTATACACCAGTTGCCAAGCATAAGGTCTGGCAGCTCTTTTGTCCTTGTTTGCTCTAAGATTCTTTTAACAGGATTTTTTAAATCCAAATCCTCAATAAGAGCATTTGCGATTTGTCTTTCAAAAGCAGCTCCTTTATTTCTAGAATTAATAGACATCTTAACTCTTAGCCTCAAAATCATCTGGAAATTCAGCATTTGTGTGAACTTCTTGAACATCATCTAGATCATCCATAAATTCCATTATGTTGAGTACTTTTTCTGACATTTCATGGTCAATGTTTACAGATGTCTCAGCTCGAAGTGTTAACTCCGCATTAATATATTGAACTTCTTCTATCTTAAATTTATCCAAGACATTGGTAAAATTATTTGCTTCTGTAGTTACTTCAAAAAAATCATCTTCTTCGGTGTAATCATTAGCTCCTGATTCAATTACCAAATCCATTAATTTTTCATCTGAAATATTTTTAGAAATATGAATTAAGCCTAGCTTTTTAAATAAATATGCAACTGAGCCATCAGTTCCAAGATTGCCACCAAATTTAGAGAAAGCATGTCTAACATCTGAGACAGTCCTGTTACGATTATCTGTCATAGTTTCAACTAAAATTGCAACACCACCAGGCCCATAACCTTCAAATATAATCTCTTCTAATGCTCCGGTTTCTCCAGTACCTGAACCTTTTTCAATTGCTCGCTTAATTGTATCTTTAGGCATATTGGCAGAATTGGCTTTATCTAGTGCCAATCTAAGCCTAGGATTATCATTTGGATCTGGACCATCTTTAGCTGCAACAGTTATTTCTCTAATTACTTTTGTCCAGACTTTACCTCTAGATGCATCTTGCCTAGCTTTCCTATGTTTTATGTTAGCCCACTTTGAATGACCAGCCATAAGTTATTCTTCCTTGTGAGTACTTGTAATTTTTAATTCATCAAGCTGTTCTTTTTCAACCTTACTTGGCGCATCAGTTAAAAGGCAAGCAGCGCTTTGAGTTTTTGGAAAAGCGATTACATCTCTTATGTTGGTGGTATCAGTAATTAACATAACTATCCTATCGAGACCGAATGCAATTCCACCATGTGGCGGACAGCCCGATGAAAGTGCTTTTAATAAAAAACCAAATTTATTTTCAGCATCTTCTTTTGTAATATTAAGAATGTCAAAAATAATCTTTTGCATTGCGTTATCAAAAATCCTTAAAGAGCCACCTCCTATTTCATATCCATTTAAAACAACATCATATGCGTGCGCAATCGAATCTTTAGGATTCTCTTGTAGTTCTTTCACTGAACATTTTGGAAGTGTAAATGGATGATGAAGTGGCGTTAAATCTCCCTCCTTGTTGGTTTCAAACATTGGGAAATTTACTACCCAACAGGGAGCCCATTTTTTGGAATACAAATTTAGATCTTCACCAAGTTTTTTTATTAGACTGCTCATTGATAGATTTACAACTTGTTCCTTGCCCGCTCCGAAAAAAATTAAATCATCGGTCTTAACTTGCAAAGATTCAATTAAATTTACAACTGTCTCATGTTTTAAGAATTTAAGTATTGGGGACTGAATTCCATTTTCTATATCTTTAACATCATTAATTTTGATGTATGCCAAACCTTTTGCTCCTAACTTTGAAACAAACTTTGTATATTCATCAATCTTTCCTCTGGATAATGAATTGCCATTAGGAATTTTTAAGGCAACAACTCTTGATTCTTTATTTGAAGCTGGTTCTGAAAAAACCTTAAATTCTTCATCTTTAACAAGATCAGAAATATCAACTAAATTAAGTGGAATTCTTAAATCAGGCTTATCACAACCATAATCTCGCATAGCATCATGCCAATCAATTACGTCAAACTTATCCAACTTGTCTCCACAAAATTCTTTAACAATATCTTTGATCATCTTTTCACTAATTTTCATTAGTTCATCTTGTTCCATAAAAGATGCTTCAATATCTATCTGTGTAAATTCTGGTTGTCTATCAGCTCTTAAGTCTTCATCTCTAAAACATCTTGCTATCTGATAGTACTTGTCTAAACCACCTATCATAAGAAGCTGCTTAAAGAGTTGCGGGGATTGAGGTAAAGCATAAAAACTTCCTGGTTGCACTCTGCTAGGCAAAATATAGTCCCTTGCTCCTTCAGGAGTTGCCTTAGTCAAAATAGGAGTTTCTATCTCATGAAACTCATTATTATCTAAATAATTTCTAATTAAAGAGGTAATCTTTGACCGAGTGATGATTCTTTGATTCATCTCAGGCCTTCTAAGGTCTAGTACTCTATTTTTTAACCTTACATCCTCATTCACATCTTGATACTCATCTATAGGAAATACAGGCGTTTTTGCTTTACTAAGAATAGTTAAATCATTGACTTCGATTTCGATCTCGCCTGTGTGCATATTTTTGTTCACTGTTCCCTCTAGTCTACTGCGAACACTTCCTTTGATCTGAACGACATATTCATTTCTAATAGATTCTGCTAACTTGAAAGATTTTTCATTATCAGGATTTATTACAGCTTGGCATATTCCTTTTATATCTCTTACATCAAGAAAAATTACACCCCCATGATCCCTCCTTCTATGAATCCAGCCACAAATTGTTACTACTTCTTTAAGATTTAAAGATGTGATTTCACCGCAATAATGAGATTTCATGGTTATTCCCTATTTAATCCTTAATTTTATCTTGTTTAGAGCCTTTCTTGGAGTTTGTTTTAGAAGTTTCTTTAGATTTATTGTTATTTGTGGATTCATTTGTAGAAATATTCTTCTTTTTACCAGTTTTAAAGTCAGTTTCGTACCAGCCACTCCCTTTTAATCTAAAAGTTGGAGCAGAAATAAGCTTTATAAGACTTTTATTATTACATTGAGGGCAATTTGTCTTAGGTTTGTCACTTATTTTTTGAATAATTTCAATCTCATATCCACAATGTGAACATTTGTAATCATAAATAGGCATAAGTCCTCAAAAAAAGATAAAATTATAAACTATGTTATTTTCAAAGCTACTAATACCTACATTAAAAGATGTCCCTCAAGAAGCAGAGGTTATTAGTCACAAATTAATGCTTCGTTCAGGAATGATTCGTAAAGTGGCATCTGGTATATACACATGGTTACCTTTGGGCTTAAAGGTTCTAAGAAAAATAGAAAATATTGTTCGAGAAGAAATGGATTCATCTGGAGCACAAGAAGTTTTCATGCCAATGGTTCAACCAAAAGAATTATGGGATGAAACTCAAAGGTGGGAAAAAATGGGTCTAGAGCTATTAAGAATTAAAGATAGGCACGAGCGAGATTTTTGTCTTGGTCCTACTCATGAAGAGGTTATAACAGACATAATCAGAGATAACGTAAAAAGTTATAAAGAACTTCCATTAAACATTTATCAAATTCAAACTAAATTTAGAGATGAGGTTAGGCCCAGATATGGAATTATGAGAGGAAGAGAATTTCTCATGAAAGATTCCTATAGCTTTAATATTAATGAAGAATCTCTTCAAGAAACTTATCTGATAATGAGAGATACTTATAAGAAAGTATTAGAAAGAATTGGACTTGAATATAAAATTTCAGTTGCTGATTCTGGAGCAATTGGTGGAGATAGTTCTGAAGAATTTCATGTGTTAGCAGAAAATGGCGAAGATACTATTGCTGTTAGTGACTCATCTGAATTTGCAATAAACACTGAGCTTCTGTTAAAGGATGGCGAAGATATAAACTCACTTGAGGGAAAACCGTCTCCAGATGGAAATGGAACAATACAAATTAAAAAAGGTATTGAAGTGGGTCATATTTTTAAACTTGGTAAGCTTTACGCTGAATCAATGAAAGCTAACGTTTTAAATGCTGATGGCAAAGCTACAACATTGCACATGGGTTGTTATGGTATTGGAGTATCAAGACTGGTTGCAGCTGCTATAGAACAAAATTTTGATGAAAAAGGAATTATTTGGCCTCATAGCATAGCCCCCTTTGACATTAACATTATTGCAATAGGTTTTGATAAAGATAAAGAAATTGAATCTGCAGCCCTAAAATTGCATGAAGATCTTACTAATATGGGTTATGGCGTTCTTCTTGATGATAGAAAAGATGGCTATGGTGCAAAAATGAAGGATGCAGAACTTATGGGAATTCCTTTAAATATTATAATTGGTAAGTCATACCTTAAAAATCAAGAAGTTGAACTAAAAGGAAGGAATGGTCAGATTTCATCTAATCCAATTTCAGATATAAAAACTATTTTAGATTTCTTTAAAGATAAATGAATGAAATTAAGTCGCTTTGTTCAGTGAAGGCGACCATTCTTCACGCTAGTCGCTTTATTTAAGGAAGGCAACTAGTCTTCCCAACTTCTATGTGAGAAGTTAAAACCTCTTCAAATTACTCTTTTAATAATTGTAGCGTTAGCAGTTCCGCCGCCCTCACAAATCGCTTGCAATCCATAGCTGGATTCTCTTCTTTCCATTTCGTGCAAAAGTGTTGTCATAAGCTTTGCACCTGTAGCACCTAGAGGATGGCCTAACGCCATTGCACCACCATTTACATTAAGTTTAGCTCTATCTGCCTTTAAGTCCTCAGCCCATGCAAGAGGGACAGGAGCAAAAGCTTCATTCACTTCATATAAATCCATGTCATCTATAGTTAGATTTGCTGTTTTAAGAGCCTGTATTGATGCAGGAATTGGTCCAGTTAACATGAAAACAGGATCATCTCCTACA